>Ga0068860_100000394_pt1 | contig 57127 bp, 49 predicted proteins | sample KBSSwiS32_FD_66597 | JGI IMG/M metagenome (GOLD analysis project Ga0068860, IMG submission 66597) | Switchgrass rhizosphere microbial communities from Kellogg Biological Station, Michigan, USA - KBS Switchgrass S3-2 | ecosystem: Host-associated > Plants > Roots > Rhizosphere > Soil ... | reverse complement strand
CACCATCTCAACCTATCATTGGACGCAAGCCAGCGGTCCCAATACCGCCGTATTTGCCGATGCATGGAGCGGAAAGACCACCGTCAGCGGCCTGGTGCAGGGTAGTTACGTATTCACATTCACCGCCACCGCCAGCTCGGGCAAGGCGGCCAGCGACCAGGTGACGGTGAAAGTAAACGCCGCGCCCGTGACAAGCGTCTTCACCGTGAGCGCAGGACCGGATATAAGCCTTACCCTGCCGGCCAGCAATACAAAGATCTCAGGCGTAGCCACCGTTAAAGGAGAGGCCGTAGCGACCTGTAAATGGACCCAGGTCAGCGGCCCGGCCAAGGCCACGATCACTGGCGCAGGATCCATCAATCCCACCGTCAGCGGGCTCATCCAGGGCGCCTACGTCTTCCAGGTGGCCATCACCAGTACATCCGGTAAATCCGCTTCCGACCAGACGACAGTGACGGTAAATCCGCTTGTTACCACCACATTTGCAGCAAGCGCCGGCGGCGATGCCACGATTACCTTGCCGCTCAACATCTATATGATCAATGGCGTATGTACGGTGAAAGGCCAGGAAGTCGCCACCTGCAACTGGAAACAGATCAGCGGCCCTAACGCAGCCACGATCACCGGCCGGGGCAGCATCAAACCCGTCGTCAGCGGTCTGGTGGCAGGAGCCTATGTCTTCGAAGTTGACATCACAAGCACCACAGGACTTAAGACCAGCGACCAGATGAAGCTCACAGTAAATCCGGCAACGGCCAGCGCCGTGCAGGCAACTACCGCCGACGCGATCAGCCTTACGCTCGACAGCGCCACTTCGGCTCTTAAGGTCTATCCCAACCCCGTTGCCGTCGACCAGCAGTTCGCCGTCGAAGGACAGGGCCAGAAAGCAGGGACCGTGAAGTTCCTGATCTATGACATCACGGGCAAATTGGTAAAACAGGTCGTGCTGAATAACCAATCCACCTATTTCCGGCAGACCATACCGGCGACCGGCCTTACAAGAGGAACTTATGTGCTGATGGTTGTGACGCAAGGAGAGAAACCTGCAACTTTCAAGCTGCTCGTCAACTAACAGGACATCCATATCATTTATTCATCTTCCCGGCGGATCAATCGATCCGCCGGGATATTATTACCAGGACCAATACGCCCAGCACCACGAAAACCAATAAGGAGATGAAGTGGATGGATTGATAAAGCCGCTCTTTCCTGTCAAGCGCTGCATGCCTGCGGTCCTGATCAGGCCCCATCTCATCCGGATGGTTCCTTTCAGCCATCCTGGCCCGGATGTACAGGGTAAAGCTGACAAGGGTAGTCAGCGCACTGCAAATGCAGAGCGCAACCAGTACGATAAACAACACGGGACTATCCATATCGCAGCAAATTACCCGGCTTTTTTCGAGGAGCTGTAGTCATGCTTCAGCAGCCACTGAAGGATCTTATCCCGCTGATCGCCTTGTACCAGGATCAGCCCGTCTTTCACCGAGCCGCCCGTACCGCAATGGGCTTTTAGTTTCTTACCCAGGTCTTCCAGGTCGGCGGTTGTACCGGCAAAACCTTCTACAAGGGTCACTGCTTTACCGGCCCGTTGCCTGGTATCCAGCTTAATACGTAATTTCTGCTGGCGGGGCGCCAGGGTTATTTCCTGGGGGAGGTCTTCGTCTATCCGGAAGTCAGGATCAGTGGAAAAGACGATACCGGAGGAATTCGTTTTTTTCTTGCTCATGCAATGGTATTTATATGACGGCCTATATGACGGCCTTCCGGTCAATGCGCTTATTGCATAGCGACGGCCTTCAGGCTAAGGTCCAGGCTCCTTGCCTGGTGGATCAGCCCGCCGATGCTGACATAATCCACACCTGTACGGGCATAGTCCTCGACATTGTTAAGATTGATCCCCCCGCTGGCTTCCGTCTCGTAACGCTCGCCTATCAGGGCCAGGGCCTTGGACAACTGGCGGGGAGTAAAGTTATCCAGCATGATCCGGTCTACCTTGCCGATATCCAGCACCCGCTGTACCTCTTCGATATTGCGGGTCTCCACTTCAATTTTCAGATGAGGCCGGTAGGCCTGCCGGTAAGCGCTGGCTTTTTCAATGGCTTTTTCCAGGCTGCCGGCATAATCGATATGATTGTCCTTCAGCATGATCATGTCGTAAAGCCCAAAACGATGATTAATGGCGCCCCCGATGCGGACAGCCTCCTTCTCCAGGAGGCGGAAATTGGGCGTGGTCTTCCGCGTGTCCAGGACACGCGTCTTGTACTTCTGCAGCTTGTCGACATATTGCCGGGTGAGCGTGGCAATGCCGCTCATGCGCTGCATGCAGTTAAGGATAAGGCGCTCGCATTGCAGGATCGTATGCACGGTCGCTTCCGCCTCGAAAGCTTCTTCGCCGTCTCTCATGAGCTCGCCATCTTGCTTGAAAGGAATAAAAGTTGCGGAAGGTTCTTTCAGCCGGAATATTTTTTCCGCTATCTCCATGCCGGCAAGGACGCCATCCTGCTTGATCTTCAGGACAGCCTTGCCCCTTGCTTCCGGAGGGATACAGGATAAAGTGGAATGATCGCCGTCACCAACATCCTCCCGCAAGGCAGATTCCACGAGGAATCGCAATTGATCGTCAAAATTGTTGGACATGCGGTAAAGATACAGGAAATGGGAACTATTCGACAGCTTGAAAGCGGAGATCCTGGAGTAACAGCCTGTCCCCTTTCTGTTTGATAAAGAGAGTGGTCCGGTAGTCCCCGTTGCGGGTCTGGAGTACGCCTATACAGAATTCAAAGCCGCTGTTCTCGCCTTTGTGCTTCACCAGGAAATTACGCACGACATTGGTCTTGAAGAAATCACGGATGATCATTTCTGCCTGGCTTTTGCTGTAAGTATCGCTTTTGTCAGGAAGTGCTATATCTACCCTTGTGTCGAGATAACGGGATAGCTGGTTAATGTTTCCGGAACGCATCGCAGTGGCAATGTCGTCCATGGTGTAATCTGTTCGGAAAGAAACCAGGACGAGCGCCATAGTCATGACTGCCAATCCAAGAATGCTTTTCATATGAATAGAATATTAGTCTACTCGTTTAATGCCAATTACATGCCAAACTATGTTTCATGTGTAAAAATACCATTATCAGGTAAGTAGACGGCCCCTGTAATCGCTATTCTTCCTAACTTTGCCCGCCACAACCATGTAAAAAATCAGTTTTTATGTCTAAAAAGAAAGTAATCCTGGTCATAATGGACGGATGGGGGTTAGGAAAGAAAAAGTCATCGGATGCCATCCAGCATGCCCGGGTTCCCTTCGTCAGCTCGCTATATCAACAATACCCCAATACAACACTGGTGACCTGCGGCGAAGCGGTAGGACTGCCGGAAGGCCAGATGGGCAATTCGGAAGTAGGCCATCTGAACCTGGGCGCCGGCAGGGTCGTTTATCAGGAGCTGCAGCGTATAAATGTAGGCATCCGGGATGGCTCGTTCGCCAAAAATGAAACCTTGCTTAATGCCGTCCGCGGCGCCAAAGCCAAAGGCAAACCCCTGCACCTGCTGGGCCTGGTCAGCGATGGCGGCGTGCATAGCCATATCAATCACCTAAAAGCCATTGTGGACGTCTGCCAACAGGAAGGCCTGGAAAAGGTCTGCATCCATGCATTTACAGATGGCCGGGATACAGACCCCAAAAGCGGCCTGGGCTTTATTCGCGAGCTGCAGGAGCACCTCAACGGAACAACAGGCAAAATTGTCACCGTAAGCGGCCGTTATTATGCCATGGACAGGGACAAACGCTGGGAACGTGTCCGGCTGGCCTACGACGCAATGGTGCATGGCGCCGGCGCAAAAGCCACAGACGCCCTTGCTGCCGTGGAACAGGCCTATGCCGCCGGGATCACGGATGAGTTCATAAAGCCCACCGTGATCATTGGCGAAGATCAGCAGCCGCTGGCAACCATACAGGACGGGGATTTCGCTCTCTGCTTCAATTTCCGGACAGACCGCTGCCGTGAGATCACACAGGTGCTAACGCAGACGGACATCCCTGAACAGGAGATGAAAAAACTATCCCTGGACTATACCACCATGACCCAATATGATCAAAGCTTCAAAGGTGTGCATGTCATATTCGAGAACGACGACCTGAAAAACACACTGGGAGAGATCATCGCGGGACTGGGGCTCAAACAGATCCGCATAGCCGAAACTGAAAAATACCCGCACGTGAGCTTCTTTTTCAGCGGCGGCAGGGAAGTTCCTTTCGAAGGGGAGAACAGGATCATGGTCCCTTCGCCAAAAGTGGCCACCTACGATCTGAAACCCGAAATGAGCGCCCTGGAGCTGACCGAGGCCATTTTACCCGAGATCCGGCAGCGATCGGCGGATTTTATCTGCCTGAACTACGCCAATACCGATATGGTGGGCCACACCGGCGTCTGGGAGGCGGTCATCAAGGCGGCCGAGACGGTGGACAGCTGCGTGGAAAAAGTGGTGAAAGCCGCGCTGGACAATGGTTACACTGTATTTCTCACGGCCGACCACGGGAATGCCGACTATATGGTCAACGACGACGGAAGCCCCAATACGGCCCATAGCCTCAACCTGGTACCCTTCTTCATCATCGATAAAGACTGGAAAGGGAAGGTCCAGCCGGGCAAGCTGGGCGACCTGGCGCCTACTATATTGACCATCATGGGATTGCCCATCCCGCCGGAAATGACGGGGAAAGTCCTGATATAATTCAGAAAGATAGGGGGGCCGAAGGCCCCTATCTTTTTTGTCCGCATGCAGCTTTGCGTCACAAAAATTGTCTAAATTACAGGGCAACCAATTCCGGTGACCATATGACCGAAGAAGCCATTTTACAAGGCTGTTTAAAAAACTCGGCGGCTGCCCAGCGGGAACTGTACAACAGGTACAGTCCTAAAATGCTGGCAGTCTGTTATCGGTTTGCTCACAACAGAGAAGACGCGGAGGATATGTTACAGGAAGGGTTCATTAAAGTCTTTTCACAAATGCATACTTTCCAGAACAAAGGTGCATTTGAAGGTTGGATCAGGAGGATCATCGTCCACACCTGTATCAACAACCTGAAAAAGAATAAACGCTTTAATGAAAGCCTCGATATCGTCCACGCCAGCGGTGTCCAGGTGCGGGAGGAAAGCGTTCCATCCATCGTGCAGGCCAAACAGATCGTAGAATGCATCCGCATCCTGCCCATTGGCTATCGCACCGTCCTTAACCTGTACGCCATCGAAGGGTACTCTCATAAAGAGATAGCAGAGATGCTGGACATCGAGGAGAGCACCAGTCGTAGTCAATACACAAGAGCGAAACAAATGTTGGAAGATATTCTGATCAGGAAGAAAATACTACCAAAACCAAGAGAAAAGTCGACGTGGCTGTTTGCTATCCGTTAATTAGATCCAAACCATGAAAATATCTCTAAAAATGCTTGATAATGAAGGAGAGCAACTTCTATAGTGAGGAATTTGAACAACTGCTCAGGGAAAAGACAGAGCAATACAAAATGTACCCCTCTGAGAAGGTATGGAAGGGTATCCACAGTTCATTGCACACTAAAAGGAAGTGGTTCATAACAGGCATGTCCCTGCTGATCACAGGCATCCTCTTCTTCGCCGGCAGAGAGCTGCTCTCTCCCTCTAAAGCAGAATTGGCCAAACGATCAGCCTTCACCACACACAGTCTTACTGACCCTGCCGTCGCCAGTGATGAGAATGAAAGCCCATCCCCATTGGTAGCCCTTTCAGGCCAACAACGTAATATCGCTTCTTCCCAGGCCAGTAAACGCAATGCGCCAGGCGCCGATGACCGCTCCTACAGAGAGATCAACATCAGGGTAAGCGATCCGGCAAAGAGCCAGCCGGATATTTCCGGGATGCTCAGCCAGGTGGTCAGCCTCCCTGCGGAGCCCCCTTCCATTCCCCTGATCGCAGCAGTGCGTATGCCGCAGGTTTCCCAGCCGGCCGGCATGACAGAAGATGCGGGTTCGGCTTCTGCCGGCCCCATCGCCCAGACAGGCCGGAATGTCATCGCAGCAGGCAATCCACCGGCAGCCATGGGTTCCTCCCCGACGACGGACAGATCACTGGCCTTTATTTCCAACTCGCCTGCCGCTGCTGAAAATGCTAAAGACATCGATCTCCCCACACATGTGGCCCGGAATAACGCTCCTTCAAAAAATAATCTTGCCGTAACCCGCTCCACTACCCATTCCGTTAAGGGTAACGAGACCCTTGTCGACTCCACCGGCAAGACCGCCAGCGGTAAGGTCGTTTTTACCGAAGCCATTGCCGATCAGCAGCGTATAAACTGGCTGTATGATTACGCCGTTTACAATATGCCCGCTGCCGCTAAAAGAGGAAGAAAATACTTCCAGCTGTACGCATCGCCCACCGTCACCTACCGGAGCCTGTCAGGCGGACAGCCATCCAAGAACGCCTTCATGTATGGGGATGCCACCAACTACATAGATCATAAACCCTCTCTTGGATTCGAAGTGGGTGGTACGATGATGTACAGGCTGACACGCAACCTGACGGTCACGGCGGGCTTACAGTTCAATTTCAGCCGCAATACCATGAAGGCCTATGCGAACAAGCCGCTGCAGCCCACCACCGACCTCAGCTCCAACTATGGCTATTTTGTCGACACCACGATGGCTCGCAATACCGGTACCAATTTCGACAGCAAGGCACAAGTCAACCTGACCAACGACTTTTACCAGCTATCCGCACCCATCGGTTTCGAGCTGAGGATCATGGGCAACGAGCGTTTGCAGCTTAATGTGAGCGCTACCATACAGCCCAGCTACCTGATGAATACCAATTCCTATCTGCTGACGGGTGATTACTACAATTATGTCAAAGGCCCCGGCCAGTTCAGAAGGTGGAACCTCTACGGAGGGCTGGAAACCTTCCTTTCCTACAGGCTTCCCAACGGGCTGCGCCTGCAAGCCGGCCCCGAATTCCGCTACCAGCTGCTGTCCTCCTTCAACAGCAGCTATCCCATCCAGGAACACCTGAAGGGATATGGCTTCAAGATCGGCATTGTCAAAGCCATTCCATAGTCGTAATTTTGTCAGATGAAATGTACGGTATCCTTTTTCGCCGGCTGCCTGCTGCTATTAAGCGCCTGCGGAAACCAAAAGACCCCAGCTTCTACACCCGACCAGGCCTCCAAAGCCGCCGATACGACCGCCCAGAAATTCTTTCCCGTAGCAGATTATCTGCAATCCGAGATCCGGTATGTCGACTCTACCCCCCTGGCCATCCTGAAATGTGAAACTGTGCATGACAAGGCCGATTCTACCTTTCTAACGCCGAAAGAGTTTAACCGGCTGGCCTCCTCCTTCCTGGTGCCGGAACTGGCGGACCTGGAACAGAACTTTACAGAGAGCTCCTTTGGTGACAAGACCACAGGCTATCTCAGCTTCACGTACTCACCAAAGAATAAAGAACAGCCTCTTCGCCGCGTGGACGTAGTAGTTTCTCCCGGTGAAGGCTTCGACAAGGTAAAAAGCATCTACCTGGAAAGTTCCGCCCGCCAGTCGGATACCCTGGTGGTAAAGAAAATGTACTGGCAGGCCAGGCATAGCTTCCTGGTGATCACCAGCCTCCAGGCCACCGGAAAGACACCCGAGACCCGGCAGCTGAAAGTGATCTGGAGCAATGAAGAGGCAGACTAAAAAATATGACGCAGGAACAGTTTAGCAATATTGCACACACAATACCGGTTGACCCCGGCATTTATAAATATTTCGACGAAAAGAACGAGCTGATCTACGTTGGAAAGGCCAAGAGTCTGCGTAAAAGAGTAAGCTCCTATTTCACCAAGACCTTCACCACCTACAAGACCCATGAGCTGGTGCAGCGTATCCGGCGCATCGAGTTCACCATCGTGAATTCGGAGCAGGATGCATTCCTGCTGGAAAACTCCCTCATCAAACAGTTCCAGCCGAAGTTCAACATAAACCTGAAAGACGACAAGAGCTATCCCTTCATCGTCGTTAAGAACGAACCATTCCCCCGTGTGTTCCTCACCCGCCGCAAGATCAATGACGGATCGGAATACCTGGGCCCCTTCACCTCGGTGGGAAAGGTCCGGGAGCTGCTGGACTTTGTCAAAGGCAATATTCAGCTGCGGACCTGCCAGCTGAACCTATCCGATAACAACATACGCAAAGGGAAATTCAAAGTTTGCCTGGAATACCACCTGGGCAACTGTAAAGGTCCCTGCGAGGGATTGCAGACGGCAGAAGATTACAGGGAAGGCCTCGTGCAGCTGAAGAATATCCTGAAAGGCAACCTCGGCCCGCTGATGCAGGAATTTAAAAAAGAGATGCGCGAGCTGGCAGAGAAAATGAATTTTGAAAAAGCCGAGATCATCCGCAAAAAGCTCGAGCACCTGGAGACATACGAGTCCCGCTCCATCATCGTCAGCCGGCATCTCAGCCACGCAGATGTATTCTCGATGCTCCGGGACGGCGACCATGCCTATATAAACTTCCTGATGGTGGAGAATGGCACCATCGTACAGACGCATACCACGGAAGTAGAGACGCACCTCGAAGAGTCGGATGAGGAAGTGCTTGCATTTGCCGTGGCGCAATTAAGAGAGACCTTTAACAGCCAGGCCCGTGAGATCATTCTTCCTTTTCCGATGGAATACCCGGAGGAAGGCATCGTCCTGACAATACCCAAAGGAGGAGACAAGAAAAAGCTGCTGGAGCTCTCAGAGAAGAACGTCGACTATTTCAGGGAAGAGCTGCGCAAAAGGAAGATCCTCCAATTGGAAGGCAAGACGCCGGATGAGCGGAAGAAAGTACTTTATCAGCTGATGGAAGACCTTCAGCTTTCGGAGCTGCCCGTACACATCGAATGTTTTGACAACTCCAATTTTCAGGGAAGCTATCCCGTGTCCGCGATGGTGTGCTTCAGAGATGGAGTGGAAAGCAAAAAAGATTATCGTCATTTCAATGTGAAGACTGTGCAAGGCATCAATGACTTCGCAACGATGAAAGAGGTGGTGCACCGCCGGTATCGACGGTTGTTGGACGAACAGCAGCCCCTCCCTCAGCTCGTGATCATTGACGGAGGCAAGGGCCAGCTGAGCGCGGCGATGGAAAGCGTTACGGGGCTTGGACTTACTGGGATGATGACGGTGGTGGGCCTGGCGAAGAATGAGGAAGAGATCTTTTTCCCCGGCGATACGGAGTCGATCAAGCTGCCTTACAACAGCGACAGCCTTAAACTTATCCGTCGTATCCGTGATGAAGTGCACCGCTTTGGCATTACATTTCACAGGCAGAAAAGAAGCAAAGGAACCTTTGTGAATGAGCTGGAGCAGATCCAGGGCATCGGCCGGCGTACCGCGGATATGCTGTTAAAGGAATTCAGGTCGGTAAATAAGATCAAACAATTGACGGAAGAAGAGATAGCAGCAGTGATCGGCGGAGCTAAAGCGAAGTTGGTGAAGGCACATTTCAATCCGCCCGGAGAATCCGCAAGTAACTAATTATCCTGGTTCTTTCTTTCGGCAGCTATGCTGCCGGGCTTCATTAGACTCTAAACTATTGAGAACTTCGTCGGAACGTCGTCCCTTGTTCCTCCTCGTTCGTAACCTTCGCGTTGCTCGGTTACGCGCGCCTTCGCTGTGCTCAGGCAACGCCTAAAAAAACAAAGGGGCCCGGATAGACATCCAGCCCCGTTTTTAAAATCCAATATCCTATGAAAAACCAGTGTAAAAATAGTAAAACAATTTTATTTAACAATACCCGCTTTTGGGTATTTTGAGAAAAATAAATTCCATACTAACTAATTAATTTTTAGTTATTTATTAAGGTTTTACCCCAAAAGGAAATGAGGTAATACTCCTAAAGGAAAAGGGTATCGTAGTTTTACGATACCCTTTAATTATTTAATTTCTTATATTTTCTCGTGCCGGCCTTAGGCCAGGTGCACTGACTGCACCTTAATACGACCAAAGATCCTGCTCGTAATTGAATATTTTCTCTTTGATATTTTCTCCTTCAAGTAACTGAAGTATAGGGTCCCTGATAAAGCCGCTGATGAACTGGTCACCAGGGTTATCTACCGTGGACTTGATGATACGGCTGGCAAACATGCGGCTTTCAAACAGCTCTTCCCAGCTCATACGGGCGCCGAAATTCTTGCCATTATACGCTTCGAACTTAGCCAGTATAGGGCGGATCTCGGGGTAATATACCCAGAAGATGGGCAGTACAGCGCGGAAGCTGCCGTCAGGGTTAAGGATCGTCTTTTCAGGTGCGATACCCAGGATACGAACATGAAGACGGGATGATTCTTTATCGAACACCCATTCTTCCTTGACCTGGTACCTTTCCACTGCATCCGGGTTGAATTCTTCCGTGATGGTAGTGTCCTTCATGGTGCCTTTGGATCCATCCGGGTCAGCCACAGCATCAGGGATTGGTATGATCTTAGGCTTGCCCACCAGGCCGTTGGCGATCTGCTGGAAGGTCATCGGAGTGGTAAAACGATCGTCGACGTTGGCGTCGAAGGCCGTGATGTTACCCGCTTTGATCCCGTTCAGCAGGATATAGATGAAGCGTTGGTTACCATTGTCTTCTGACGCCTTGTACACGAAAGGAAGGTTCATTTTCTCATGCACATCGATCTCTCTCCATACCCTTTGGCGGTAAACGGCATCATCCTCACGGATGTGCTCATACGTCAGGGGCGTACGGTCTTTTACCAGATTGCGCTCGATGATGGCGTCGTTACGCAGGGACTTGCGGGGCGTATCCAGCTTGATATCCGCGTCTACAATGGGCGCAGGCTTCACCGTATCCTTTACGGGGGCTACGGCGGCATTATTACCGGCCTGGCTCTTGTTAGTGGTTTTGCCTTTACCACCCTTGCCCCGGGTCGTACTGGCCCTTCCTTTGGGCTTCGGTTTTACCTGGGCGTCCACACTCTCGGTTGCCAAAGCAACCACCAACGCCAACAAGCATAATCTGATAAAATGCTTTTTCATCTCTCTTGATTTATTACTATTAAAACTCTTTAGAAAGATCTGCCCGCCGGTGGCGGACAGATCTTTAAACTTTTTATTTCAGGCTGAACACCATCGGAGGTAATTCCCGGTTTCTTCCGTCCTTACCTACAACCGTGATCGCATCAAAGAAAACGTTGGTGCCGGGTGAGGCGCGCTGTACAATGCCGGCGGCTTGTCCGGTCCAGCGGGGTCCATCGTTGGTAGCTTCCTGGTATTGAGGAATATTTCCACCAAGCGCTGCCAGCTTATAGCTGACTACCCTGAAGCCGGACTGGAACTCAGAACCTTCCAGCTTGGCCAGCAATCCACCGATAGCTTTGAACTCGGCGGCGGAAATGGCGCCACCCTTTTTGGAACCTACAAAACCGGTGGGGTTCGGCAGGTATTTCACCCGCATCGGGAATTCTGTTCTCTTTCCGTCAGCGTCGACAATGATCTTGCCGTCGCCGGGGCTCGTGGGCACAACATTGTAGCTGTCGCCTTCAGTATGGGTGATCTCACCGTTGGTGAAGGATACATGCACTTTCTCACGGCCTACGCTGCCACCGGAGATCCTTACGGGGTTGTCTTCCTTCACGTACAGTACGTTCATCTTCTCCAGGAAAACAGAGGCGCCGGAAGGCTGACCTACAGTGTATTTTACATCTCTCTCGACAGTAGCAATGCTGCCGTCGGGTTTTGCGTAATCAATTTTTACTTTGACAGTACCGGTAGAGCTGACCTTTGTTTTCCAAAGGGCCGTACCGTCTGCAGTCAGCGGCTGCACAGCGCCGTTGATAGTGATCTTCGGCTGGGCGGCGGCACTGAAGGCGCCGATACCTGCCTTGATCTCCAGGTCATCACCCGGCATCAGATAAGTAGCATTGGGAGCTACAAGGGCGTCGAACTTGTCGAACACGATCTTCACTTCACCGATGCGCTTGTGCAGCTCGTCGATCACATGGGCTTCAGAGTTCTTGATATCACTCTGGAACTTACTGAGGATCGTGAGGGCCGCAATGGTCGGCGTCATGTGGAAATAGTTGATCGTCCAGTCCTTGGGTATATTGCCGCTGGGCGTATTGTTCGATTCCGACTTGGGAATGCTAAGGTCCAAAGGCAGTTCCTTTTCAAAACGTTCCTTGGTCTTGCGGAGCTCTTCCTTGATAACATCCGGCTGGTCAGGATAATTGGAAGGGTCCAGCAGATTCAGCAGGTTTGTCTTATAATCAGTAAGACCTTTGTACAGCTTGGGGCCTTCACCCTTCGTATCGAAGATACGGGTGGCGGCGTCCAGGTTACCTTCGGTAAATTCCTTCTTGCCATCCTTCATCTGGGGATTGGACTCCTCGATGAGCTGGTTCTTCAGGCTTTCGATATAGCTGGTGAGATCACCGGAGATCTTCTGTGCTTTGAAGGCGCTGGGACCCCAGATCTTGGCTTTTTCAGCCGTCTGAGGGTCTTCGAGCTTTGCTTTGAATGATGCGTAGGTGAGGTCATTCTTCTGACTAACCACCCCATTGGATTTTTCTATGCTCGTATTCACGGTCTTAAAAGCGTTCAATACCTCGACGGATACATTCAGTGCCAGCAGGGCTGTAAGCACCAAATACATCATATTGATCATCTTTTGCCGCGGTTCTTTTGGTAAAGACATGGGTCAGTAAATTATTTATTTTCCAAATTGTAGTTTTTCATAATGGTGCACCGGACAAAACGGGCTGGTAGATATCATCATATTATGCCTGGCGACCTTGCATTGCGCTCAGCATATTGCCATAAACATGGTTCAGATTACCCAGGTTCTTAGCGAGCAGGGCAATTTGTTCCTGTGTCTTCTTAGCGTCGGATACACTGCCTTGCATCGTTTCGGAAGCCTTCACCAGGTTACCATAGAAGCTGTTCATCGCCTTCAGGTGATTATTGGTGTCCTGCAGTTCCAGTTCATAGATCGCATTCAGGCTGCCCAGGTTCTTGGTCAGCACCTGCACCTGTGTATGGAATTGCTTGGTGCCTTCAGCGGCAGCGTTAAAGCTCGAGATGGTCGTGGTAGCGTTCTGGTAAGCACCTTTCATGCTATCAAGGGCCAGCGCGGCTTCTTTTGTCTTATTGGTATAATCGGTTGTCGCAGCAAGGGCGCCGGATACGTCGCTGATCTTCTCGACAGTAGTACCGAATTTTTTGAATCCATCGCTCAGGCGATTCAGGTTAGCAGGCGTAATATCGGCTTCCTGGAGCATTTTGTCCATCTTGTCCAGGGCAGGATTACCGCTGGTGCCACCGGCCAGTTTGGGCAGCGCTTCAACCAGGGCATGCATTTCACCTCCGGGAGGGGGTAAGAAAGCATATACGAGGAAGATCAAAGCCTCTGTCAACAAACCTGCAGTCAAAAAGAAGTCGGCCAGTTTCGTATGCAGGATCTTTTGCAGGGCCCCGAAGATCACAACGGCTGCACCTACGCACACTATAATGTTTATCAGTCTTTCGGTAGATTTAGATACACCAGCGCTCATAGTTTAAATTTTTAAGTGTTTTTGAAAGGATTTTAGAAGGGTTATGGAAAAAAGAGTTCCTGTTGATTTCTAGGTTCTCAAAATCAAAACGTAATTTTTTTCAAAAAATTGTCAGGTTCTACCTGCGGTTATTGGTCATTGTAGGCGCCAGATCGATCACACACCGGAACCCGATGTACGACTTGGCAGTATCCTGGTACTCATAAGTACGGGTACTGGTCTGCAGAAAATAACCTACATCTTTCCAGCTGCCGCCACGTATCACCTTACGCTTCATACGGGGGGGGTCGGAATCTTTCGCATTCCAACGGATATCAGGGTTCATGTCGTGCTGAAAGTTATAAGAACCTTCATAATAGAAGGATGAGGTCCATTCAGCCACGTTGCCGGCCATACAATACAGACCAAAGTCATTGGGCCAGTAGGCATCGGCGCGAACCGTATAGAATCCACCATCTTCCGGGTAGTTACCACGGCCAGGTTTGAAGTTTGCCAGTAAACAGCCTTTTTTATTTCTCAGGTAATAGTTACCCCAGGGAAACATCGACTGAGAACGTCCGCCGCGTGACGCATATTCCCACTCCGACTCGGTGGGCAGGCGGAAATCCGATTCGGTAGCCATTTTCTTCTTCTCCAGAAAGGAATTCAGGTAGTGGGTCCTCCATTCGCAGAACACCGAAGCCTGCGTCCAGTTCACCCCTACCACAGGATAGTTACCGAAAGCGGGATGGGAATAGTAGCGCTTGGTCATCGGCTCATTATATGAATAGCTGAAGTCACGGATCCAGACCAGGGTATCAGGATAGATCTTAACGTCTTTTTTCCGGATATACTGACCGCGGGGCTTGCCCTCATTCTGCTTCTGGGACGCTTCCTTCAGGTCAAAGGTCTCTGAATGGTACACCAGCTTGTTGGGGTCTACTTCTTTCCTGCCGAAGATACGGTTGTCCGGAACGACCACCATCTGATCGATCTTCTCGATCGTGGCCTTGTCGCCCCATTTGATGGTAGAAGCCTTCTTCCAGTCGATCTGGAAATGGCCGTCCACATCCTTCCCGTATTGCATCAGGGTTGCGGCAATGGAGTCTCTCACCCAGTTGGTAAACTGACGATACTCATTATTAGTGATCTCCGTTGCATCCATCCAGAACCCACTAATAGAGGTTTGCCTGTTCCTTGCAGTATAAGCGAAGTTGACATCTTCGTCACTCGGCCCCATATGGAAGGTTCCAGGTGGGATATACACCATACCGGGGGGCTTCGAAAGATTATAGGCATTTGCAGGAGAAACGCCGTGCAACTGCCCGTCATCAGGGAGTCCCTTGTGGGACTTGCCTAACTTTCCGCATGCGGTCATCAGCATTAAAGCCGACAAGGCCGTCAAAGTGGATAGGTTTTTCATTTTCATAATATTAAAGGGTATTGGGCAAAAAAAATCTTTTGACAACATCTCGCTACAAGTTTAAAATTAATTTTTCGAAAGTCAAAGTTTTGATCCGGATTAAATGTCTTTTGCCGCATACCACTCTGAACACCAATGGCTTAAGCGAGTATTGCGACAGTTTCAAAGGCCGGATAAAATCCTCGAATCGTCCATTCAAAATATGCTCTCAAAGGCCGGACGAAACCTTCTAAGCCAAGACGCTAGTTGTATTAACGCATAGCGTGCCGGACTTATTGTACATTCAAGGGCTAAACTTTTGCACATTTTCGATGAGACGGATGAACGCAGTCAATTCATTTACAGGGAGTTGACAAGTATAATTTTTACATAGGAACATCAGCGGAAAGTCTTCGACAGGCTTGTCCGACAATAAAGGGAATTGGGTATTGAAAACGCTGGCAGACTGGAAGACCCGGTAAGGGATGAACTGCTGTAAAAGTGCTGCCCGGGCCTCTTCCGGCTGCCTGCCGGTGAGTACGATCTCCGGGATTATATACGTAAGCGCCTGGTACAGGGTTGCCCAAATTCCAAAACTGCCGGGGTAAAGCGTCACCGGCCTTTGAAGGCCCGCCGCCATCCGGACCGCCCGCTCCCGCCACTCCCCTTCATTAAAAATAATGCCCATATAAGCCAGATTAAAGGCCATCAGCCCATTCCCGGATGGTGTGGCCCCGTCATAGATCTCTTTTTTACGGACGATCAGGTCCTGCTGATCCTGGTGCGTAAAGAAGAAAAGGCCGGTATCCTCATCGGAGAAATTGCGGAGCGTGAATTCCACAATCTCCTTAGCTTTAATAAGATAGCTGGCCTCACCCGTTATTTCCTGCAGCTGGAGCAAGGCAGCCGTGAGCCCTGCATAATCATCCAGGAAGGCGGGGAATTTGGCCTTTCCGGCCTTATATGAGTGATAAAAAAAATATAGGTCCTCGCCCTTCAAATGCTGAAAGATAAAATCCATGTTTTGGACGGCCCATTCCCTGTATTGCTCATCGCCCAATGCCGCATAAGCCTTACAGCAGGCAATATTCATCAGGGCATTCCAGCCCAAAAGTATCTTGTCATCCAATGCCGGGCGCACACGCTGCCCACGATGCTCCAGCAGGCGGATACGGGCGGCGTCCAAACCCTGCTCCGGGGATAGAAGCTGGCCGGGCCGGGTAAGGATATTCCTGCCCTCCCAGTTGCCTTCCGCCGTCACTCCATAGAAATCATTGAAAACAGGGGCATCTTCCCCCAACACGGCGTCAATCTCCGCCTTTTCCCACACGTAATAGCGGCCTTCCTCCCCTTCACTGTCCGCATCCAGGGCAGAATAAAATGCTCCCGCGCCATCCGACAATTCACGGCGGACAAAATCCATGGTCTGCCGGATAGTGTCCCTGTACACCTCTTTATGCGTAAGCTGGTACGCTTCACTTAGCACGATGACCAGTAAAGCGTTGTCATAAAGCATCTTTTCGAAATGAGGGACCAGCCATTTTCCGTCCGTGGAATATCGGGCAAAGCCGCCTCCCAGCTGATCGTATATCCCCCCCCGGATCATCTTCTCCAGGCTGAGGCAGGCCTGCTCCAAAGCAGCCTCCTCCTTTGTAAAATAATAATAATGTAACAGGAACTGGATAGAGAAGGTCTGTGGAAACTTCGGTGCGGTGCCAAAGCCGCCGTCCTGTTTGTCAGCCATGCCCATCAGGCTGTCATAGACCTGCCGGAGCGTATCCTTATGGAAGACCCCGGCCCCGGGAGAAGGAGCGTCCTTGCCCACGCCGAATGATCCCGTTGTCGCTACATGGCTGGTGAGCTGCTGCGCCTGCTGCTCTATTTCCTGCCTTTTTTCCCGGAAAGAATCCGTAATGGCTTTCAGGACATCCCGCCAGGAAGGCCGGTTGTAGATAGCCCTTGGGGGGAAATAGGTACCCCCGTAAAATGGCTTGCCCTCCGGCGTGAGAAATACGTTCAAAGGCCACCCTCCGCTGCCGGTAATAGCCTGTACAGCCTCCATGTAAATATGGTCAAGGTCAGGGCGTTCCTCCCGGTCGATCTTGATGTTAATGAAATGCTGGTTCATAAAGCCCGCAGTCCCCTCATCCTCGAAGCTTTCCCTTTCCATGACATGACACCAGTGACAAGCCGCATAGCCAATGCTCACCAGGATGGGCTTGTCCTCCGTCCTGGCTTTCTGCAATGCCTCGTCCCCCCAGGGATACCAATCCACCGGGTTATGGGCATGCTGCAATAAATAAGGGCTGGTCTCCTTTGAGAGTCTATTCATAAAAAAGCTGAGGAATGCAAACTACAAGCTTCAAGCCAAAGTTCAGCATTATTTCCTCTTCCCTACAATAGCCAGGTATTTTTCCAGGGCTGAAACCATGGAAGGCGCCTGCGGCTGGGGGGCCTTGATATCGAGTGTGAGGCCGGCTTCTTCAACAGCCTTGGAAGTATTGCTGCCGAAAGCGCCGATCTTGGTGCCGTTCTGCTTGAATTTGGGATAATTGTCGAAGAGGCTTTTTACGCCGCTGGGAGTGAAAAAACAAATAATGTCATATTCGCTTTGATCGAGGACTACCTTCACATCATTGCTGATGGTCCGGTACATGAAAGGGGTGGCAAATCCACAATTGTTATGCTTCAGCCAATTGATGATCTCATTATCCTGCTGATTTTCCGAGCAGGGATAAAGAAATTTCTCATTCTCTTTATGCTTGTTGATAACGTCGAACATGCTTTTGTTCAATCCGTCGGCGCCATAAAAAACCTTCCGCTTGCGATACAGGATGAACTTCTGGAGATAGAGCGCCACGGCTTCCGTGATACAGAAATATTTGGTGTCCTGCGACACGATCACCTTCATCTCTTCACAAATGCGGAAGAAATGATCGATAGCATTGCGACTCGTGAAGACCACGGCTGTATATTGCGAGATATCAACCTTCTGCTTCCGGAAATCCTTGGCAGGGATGGGCTCCAGGCGAATGAACGGATGGAAAGCCAGTTCCACGTCGTATTTCTTGGCAAGTTCGAAATACGGCGACTTGTCTGTCTCAGGTCTGGGTTGCGTGATTAAAATCCTTTTTTTATCCCCGTTTTTAATCATTTGTGTTTCCCCTATGGATTTGTAAAGTTACTACACTTTTTCCAAATAAGTCAATAACACCTTGTAAATCAACAGCAGGGGTGCTATTTCGAAGGCGCAAAGGTACAAAAAAAAGTAAAACGGAGTTAGTTTTATTTCGGTTCTTACAGGCCGGTAAGCCGCTACCACTCTGTAGATCAGCAAGATAAAAATCATTACAACTGAAATAGTTATAAAGACTTCCCGGGCATCGATGCCGGAAAAAGTGATCAGGATCAAGAAAGGCAGCAGGAATATTCCCAGCATTTTATTCACCAGGAACACGACAAAGATATAAGTATCGGTGGCCCTTGAGATACCGAAGACCCAGCCGCAAAATTTCAGGATCAGGAATTTACCGAGGTAAATGACGGCTAGGCTGGCGATGCAGTCCAGGTAAAGGATCCAGAAATTGAGATTACTGCCGAACCGGGAATAATACAGCAGGAAGCAGGCATACAATCCACCCGTGATGATGAACAGGATATTCAGCAGCAGGGAAGGCAGGGGCGCCTGCAGCACCTGTTCCCTTATCTGCTGCTGTCGCAGCGACACACGGAAGAACAGGGTCATCAGGTTGGAAAAATATTTCTCGAAGAAGATCCGGACCAGGGCGAAATAGAACAGGATGCCCACCAGCAAATAAAAAAAGCTGTCCTTTGAATGAGGCCGGTGCGGCTGAAAAGGCTCCTGCACGGGCTTGCCGGGGAAATTATAATATGAGTTGATGGCCAGCACGTGCTTCCAGTACACAAGCGCGGCAGGACCTTTATCCTGCACGGGTGGAGATGCTCCGGCTCCACCTGTTGATGGTGCCGGCAACACCGTACTATCGGGCCGCACCGCCGGCACGATTGCGGCGGCCGTGTCACGCCGTCCGGCTGTATCACGTCGCAGGCTGTCTCTGCGAAGGCTGTCACGACGGTGGCGCCGGATGGCCCTCGCAACAGAATCAGCCCTGATCGCAGCGTCGGATCGCACTGCCGGACGATGTACCGTTGCATTCGAACTATCCTGTACGATCCGGGCCGGCGGCGGGGTCGTGTCGGTTTGAGCAAACAGGTTGCCGAAGAACAAAAAGCAGGGAACAAGGAGAGAAAGTAGTTTATGCATACATATTGGTCACGGTTACAAAAGTATCATTTGATTTTAAAAAAAACTCACATATCCCAGATGTATCTTCGCGTCACGAAAATTGAATTTGGTATCTTCCCGCTTACCCAGGGCATAGGAAATGTTGAAGATGCCTGCCTTTGTCTCAAAAGCCAGCCCCAGGCCGAAGCCCAGAAAAGTGCTGTTCAGGTTAAAGCCGGGCACTGAATTTTTGGCCCAGCCGCCATCCATGAACGTGAACAAATAAGAGTTCAGGCCAATGAGATAACGGTATTCCAATGTCCCCACCGCAAACTGCGAAGCCAGGATACTTTCTTCGTCAAATCCCCTCAGCAGCTTGTACCCGCCGATCCTGAAAAGCTCGTTCCTGTAAGTAGTGGGGCTATTATAAACGCCGCCATTGAATCCCAGCTTCAACGTGGAGGCGTGGGATAAGGAAAAATAATGGGCTGCCGATCCTCTCAGCAATAATTGATAAGAGCTGAGCTTCACCGTATCATACAAAGAGGCATAGGAAAAGTCCGGATCAGCCGGGTCTTTCAGCTTCGCGATCTGCGGATTCTCTTTTATTTTCTTCGTACCCACCGAGCCCATGAACTGGACCTCGTTGCCTTTCCGGGGATTGAAACGGTAATCCGTATTGTTGAATTCATAGCTCAATCCCAGGCTGACGGCCCGGATATCCGCTTCGCTGGGCAAGGTGCGGGAAGCCAGCACCTGGACCGTGTCGACGTCCAGCAGGCTGGAGATCATGTTCCGTATGAACACTGCCCCCGTCTGGGCGGCAGAGAATGCATACTGCGCGCCCAGCATCATGTTGACATTGATATAGGATGAATCCTGTTTGAACAGATCGAAGGACGCATTCATGCCGAAAGGGGAGTGGAACAGGTACGGCTGCTGAAACAGCAGGTTCAGCCGGGGAGAGCCGGCCTGCAATTGCTGCCAGTTGAGCCCGATGGTCTCTCCGTTACCCAGGGCGTTCTTCAGGTTCACCGTCGCCTCGCCCGTCACCAGGACCTTATTGCCCAGCAAGGGGTCGCTGCTGGGAAGAAAGCCCACCAGGGCATTGATCTGGCTGCTTTTCTTAGGTTTGAGGTAGAGGTTGACAACGCTGCCCGTGCCCAGCATCGCCAGCGTCCAGGGTTGCTGCTCCTGTACATAAGGCAGCTCCAGGATCTTCCTGCTGATGGCCTCCAGCCGCTCCTTCTTATAGACACTGCCATTGGGAATATTGAGATAGCGTTGCATGAATTCATTGGAGATCTTGCCGGTGCCATACAGGCGGATGCTGTCTATATGGTATAAAGGCCCCTTCTCCACTTTTAATTTCGCGGATACTTCCCCGTTGCTTCCCAAAGTGATACTGTCCAGGCTCACTTTTCCGAAAGGATAGCCGTTGTTCTCGAGATAGCCCAGGAGCTGCTGCTGCCGGGCCTGGTACTGCCTGAAATCCAGCAGCCGGTGTGAAAAGGACCTTTCATTCCAGGCGACACCCGACAGAAGGGTGGGATCGACCCCGCTGACATCGATCCTGGCCCATCGGTACGTCTCACCGATATAAATACGGATCGTCGTGCTTGCCTCGTCAGCACCGACACTGTCCACAGACGCCGTGAGATAGCCTTTGGCCTGGAGGAGAGCGGGGAGGGTATAAATATACTCCGAGCAGGCATCTTTGTTCTTAAAAGAGTTGAGCAGCCCCAGCTGCTTGTGAATAAAAAGAGAATCCTTATCAACAGGCATGATATGCAGGGGATATTGCGTCCATCCCCTGGAAGTAATCAATAACACAGCCACAATAAGGGCATATCGGCTTATTTTTGTACTTCGCATTCGTCCGCTAAAATTAAGCAAACCGCATGGCAGGTATCTATCTTCATATTCCTTTTTGCAGGCAGGCCTGTCATTACTGTAATTTTCATTTTTCCACATCCCTGCATCGTAAAAACGATTTTGTCCTTGCTTTATTGAAAGAAATGGAAGCAAGGAAGGATTATCTTGCCGCAGCACAGGTGGAAACCATCTATTTTGGTGGTGGAACCCCTTCCCTGCTTACGGATGATGAGCTCCGGCTTATCCTCGACAGACTGCACTCCCTTTTTCCTGTAGCCCCCGGAGCGGAGATCACGCTGGAAGCTAATCCCGACGATATGGCTGCGCCCGGAAAGCTGGCCGGCTGGAAAAGATCCGGCATCAATCGGCTCAGCATCGGTATCCAGTCCTTTTTCGAAGAGGACCTCCGATGGATGAACAGGGTCCATAATGCCGGACAGGCGGCGGATGCCATTCGCAACGCCCAGGATGCCGGGCTGGACAATATCAGCATCGACCTGATCTATGGCACCCCCGGCCTCTCCGATCAACGCTGGGAAAACAACGTAGCCCGGGCCCTTCAATTGAAGATCCCCCACCTTTCCTGCTACGCCCTGACTGTAGAGCCCCGGACAGCCCTGGATACCATGATCCGGCAGCACAAAAAAGAAGATGTGGACCCGGATGTCCAGGCGCGCCAGTTCCTGTTGCTGATGGATCTCCTTTCCACAGCAGGCTATGAGCACTATGAGATCTCCAATTTCTCCCTTCCCGGGCGCCGCAGCCGGCATAATACATCCTATTGGCAGGGTAAGCCCTACCTCGGGCTGGGCCCTTCCGCCCATTCGTATGACGGCATGGCCTCCCGGCAATGGAATATCGCTAATAATGTCCTCTATATAGACGATCCCACCGCCGGCGTCGAAAAAGAGACGCTCACATCCACCCAACAGCTGAATGAATATATCATGATCTCGCTGCGCACGATGGAAGGCTGTGACCTCGATCATGTCGCGCAAAGGTTCGGAGACGGCGAAGCCCGTACCCTGCGCCTTAAGATGGAAACTTATGTCCGTGGAGGAAATGCCATCGACGACGGCCGCCGGCTCCTGCTGACAAGAGAAGGAAAGTTACTGGCAGATGGGATCTCGGCGGATCTTTTCTTCTAGCGGACCAGCCGGCCCCTGAATTATGAACTCCCGGCGCGGCATCCCGCATGAATTGTCGTAATAGCCCCTTCAGATCGTCCTGATCCCACCCCTTCATTCCCTTGAAAGTGCCGGACCTTTACTGTACAAAAACAAACACACTATGGAAAAAGAATTTAAGATCACCATCGACGCTCCCAGGGAAAAAGTATGGAATGCGCTTTGGAGAAATGACAGCTATCAACAATGGACGGCGCCATTTGCCACTGGTTCCAGGGCAGAGACGGACTGGAAAAAAGGAAGCAAGGTCCTGTTCCTGGATGCAAAGAATTCGGGCATGGTGTCCACTATCGTAGACAATAAGCCCAATGAATTTATGTCCATCAAACATCTGGGTACTGTTAAGAATGGCGTGGAAGACCTGGATAGCGCAGAAAGCAGGCAATGGGCCGGCGCGCTGGAGAATTATACACTCCTGACAGTGAACGGAAAGACAGAGCTCATCGTCGATATGGAAGGCAATATCCCGGCGGAGTTCGTAGACTATTTTGTACAGACCTGGCCAAAAGCTTTGGAGAAACTGAAAGAGATAGCAGAGAGGAACTAACGATCTACTTCCGGTGGAATTTATCCTTCAGATAATGTATGCCCTGCACCGCGGTGAGGATGAGCACCATTCCCAGAATGGCCATGGCTCCGAATCCCTGGAATGAAAGAGGCATATGGCTTACTTTTAGTTGGGCGGGGCTCCCTGGGTTCCAGAGATCCCGTCCTTAATGTTAGACAAGGTACGGCTCAATTTGTTTAAATCCATCCCCGGCTTTAACATTTTCCCACAAGATGCGGTAAATGGTGGTGGCAATGGGCATCTCTGCCTTTATCTCTTTATTGATCAAATACATACACTTACTGGCATTGTATCCCTCCGCCACCATGTTCAGCTCCAGCTGAGCAGCCGTGACAGAATATCCCTTCCCGATCATATTCCCGAAGGTCCTGTTCCGGCTGAACAGCGAGTAACAGGTCACCAGCAAGTCGCCCAGATACACCGAAGCAGCATAATTCGCGCTCCTCTTGTGGGAAATGGGGTCCTCCTCCGTATGAATGCCCACCTCTATGTGCCGGATGCCTACTTTCAGCAGAAAGCTGGCCATTTCATCCGCGCAGTTGGCTATCAGCACACTGAGAAAATTATCCCCGTATTCCAGCCCATGGGCGATGCCCGCTCCCAGCGCATAGATATTCTTCAGGATCGCCGCAAACTGGACCCCATATATATCATTGTTAATGACGGTATTAAGGTATTCGGTCGCAAAATAGGACGCGATCTCGCCCGTGGAGGTTTCATCCTGGCCGGAAAAAGTCAGGTAGGACAGCTTCTCGGCAGCCACTTCCTCCGCATGACAAGGCCCCATGACAGTGAAATAATCGGCAAGGTCTGTATGGAACTCCCTGGCCAGGTAATCGTTGAGCAGCAGGTTCTGCTCAGGCAAAATGCCCTTCACGGCAGAAATAACCTTCTTCCCCTGAAAAATGGTTTTATCAAGGCCCTGTAATGTCCCCGCCACATAAGCAGAGGGAACCGCGATCACCAGGGTGTCGGCCGCATGGATGACTTCCTGCACATCTTCGCTCATCGTCAGCAGCCCCGTATTGAAATATACGGAAGGAAGATACTGCGGATTGTGATGCCTGGATTGTATATGACGTATGATGCTCTGGTGTCTTATCCACCAGTGAATGGGAGTCCCGTTGTCGGTGAGGATCTTGGCTAACGCCGTAGCCCAACTGCCACTGCCTATCACTCCAAAGCGCATGCTGCCTTCTTTTTAATTCTTGCCTTCGAACAATTTTTCTTTTGGTACCACCTTCACTTTCATTCCGCTCTTCAGTGTCTTATTGACAATGCTGTATGGGCCCGTGATCACCTGGTCGCCTTCTTTCAGGCCATCCACGACCTCAATGTAATTAATATCCTGGATATCTGTCCTTACCTTGACTTTTTTCACCGTGTCGCCGGGCTGCAGCACAAAAGCCACCACATCCAGATCGCTCATGGAAGGGGCAGAAGTCTTGCTGACATCAGCGCCTTTGTCGTCCGCCTTCTTATCCTCCGCCTGCGTGCTCTTATCGGTTCCCTTCTCACGGGTGGACACGGTATTGATGGGCACCGACAGTACACTGACGTGCGTACGGGTCTGTATATCCGCGCTGGTGCTCATCCCCGGTCGGAAAGGGAAAGATTTGGGCCGGCGGGGATCGATAAGGTCTTTATAGGAGTCCGGCGAAAGGCGGATATGTACTTTATAGTTGGTGACGTCATTGGTGGATACCGTGGTGGTGGCGCCGCTGGCGGTGCTCACGCTGCTGGCTATTTGCGTAACAATGCCTTTGAACTTGCGGGTGCTGTACGCATCCACTTCCAGGAGGGCGGAGTCCCCCAGGTGCACCTTGGGAATATCATTTTCGCCTACATCCACAATGGCTTCTATCCTGCTCATATCCGCCACCCGCATCATCTCCGTACCGGCCATCATGGAGTTGCCCACCACCCTTTCACCCTTCTTGATGCTCAGCAGGGAAACTACTCCGTCGATGGGTGAAACCACGGTCGTGCGGCTAAGGTTCTTGGCCGCAATGGAGAGGTTGGCAGCGGCGCTGGCGACGCCGGCTACATTCCCTTTGGCTGTCTGAACGGCGGCCATATAATTCGCTTCCGCCGTTCTATAGGCGCTTTCCGAAGCCTCATATTCCGATTGGGAGATCACTTTCTGTTCCAGCAGCTGCTTTTGCCTGTCAAATGTTTTTTTGGATGTCTCCATGGCGGTCTTCAGGCCCGGCAGCGTAGCCGACACGTTGGAGACCAGCGCCTGCTGCTGGTTCATCTGCGCCGCAGCCTGGTCACGCTGGGTAGTATAGATATCCGCATAGATCCTGGCCAGCTCCTGTCCTTTCTTGACACTGTCTCCTTCCTGTACCACATTCAGCTCCACCACCTCTCCTGAGATATCCGGGCTGATCTTCACTTCCTTCTCCGGGTAGATCTTACCGCTGGCGGTGACGACCTCCGTGATATCGCGGCGCGCTACTTTTTCCGCTGAAACTTTTGTTCCCTCGTCCTTGCCGATCACTCCCGCCTTTTTCAGCAGCACCAATCCGATGATCAGTACCACAATTGCGATGATTATCCAGAGTACTTTCTTGTTCATAGATCAACAGGTTGTTATTTTGATAGTTTTATGCCCAGTCCCTTATAGAATTCCAGCACTTTCATCTTGAACACATAGTCATACTGGGAAGACAACAGGTTTATTTTGGCGTTGAAGTAATTGTTCTGGTTGATCAGCAGGTCGACAGTATTCAGCATACCGACGCCATATCTTTTCTGCGCATAATCTGCGCTTTTTCCTGAAGCAGCCACGCTGATCTTATTGGCCTCGAATTTCTGAAGGGCCGTCACCGCAGCGGTATAAGCCTGGTAGATATTGTTCTTCAGGGTAAGATTGTCCTGGTCCCGCTGCAGCTCCGCATTCCGGAGATTGAGCTTGGACCTGGAATAGTTGGTACGGAGCGTTCCGTTATTCAGGATAGGTATGCTGATATTCAATCCGACATACTGGTTAAAATAATTGTCCAGCTGTGTGAAGTAAGGCGTCTTCCGGGTTTGGAATTTATTTACGCCATCCTGCACGATCCAGGTGGGAGTGCCCGATACACGCAAAGCTTTCAGGGTGTCCGTTACTATTTGGCGGGAGGATAGGATGGGGTCAGTGGCATTGCTTACATAGTTAGTCCCCAGGTTGCCTCCAAGAGCGACGGTAGGCCACCGGGCTCCCTTATTGGCAAGTACATATTTCCGCGCCGACTCTATTTGCAAGGCGTCCGCCTTCTGTAAGGGCTGGTTAGCCAACGCCATGACATAGACGGCTTCCGGCTGTACATCTCCTAATTTTTCAACGGGTATCTCATCCACAGGCGGCGTATCCACCTCGAAAGGCGTGGCGGCATCCAGGCCCATATATGCTTTCAGCGTCAGCACATTCTGCTGGATGGTGCCCGTCAGGTTGATATAGTTCGAGCTGTCCTGCGCCACCTGCGACTCGAGCTCGGCCGCGTTCAATTCCGGCAAAGTACCGGCATCCACCTGCTTGCGGGTGATCGTCAATTGCGATTGCGAGAGCTGCAGCTTCGCCCGTCCGGCCTCCGCCTGCTCGCCTGCCATCAGGACCTGCAGGTAGGCATTTGCGACATTCAGGGAGACATCGTTCCGGGTCTTGTCCGTAGTAGCCAGGGCCGCCTGCCAGGCATAGCGGTTGGAAGCGATGACATTCTGGAGATTAAAGCCATTGAATAAAACAACACTGGTCTGTAAAGCCCAATTATTGTTCACAAAAGTCTTGTTATCGATGGTATAGGTCGTCTGGTTGAGTGCATTACCGCTGTTGACACCTACCGCGGTGCTTACAGAAAGCGTTGGTATCCGGGAAAGCCTGCTTTGATTAAGCGTCAGCTTAGCCAGCCTCGCCTGCACATCCGCCTGTTTGACGGAAATATTGTTGGCCAGCGCATAATTTACGCAACGCGTCAGGTCCCATTTTTCCTGGGCCAGGCTCATGTAACTTATCAAGGATAAAGGTAGCAGCCACAGCAGCATTTTTTTCATGGTCATGGACAAATTTAAGGGACTCTCCGCCAAAAATACAGAATCCGTCCGATCTCATCAATTTTACCAGGCTTTCAGTAAAGCCTGCTCGAGGTCGGCGATCAGGTACCCGGGCTCTTCCAGCCCCGTGTACAGCCGCAGCATACGATGTTCGTCGTTGGAAGGATCAAACTGCCCCGGATCCAGGGAGGCGCAACGGGGAAGGATAAGGGATTCATGACCACCCCAGCTCACGGCCATCATGATATGACGAAGGGATTCGCACAATCGGACGATCTGCCCCATCTCCGTGGCCTGGACATAAAAGCTCAGCAGCCCGCAGGCCCCCAGCATCTGCCGCGCAGCCAGCTCGTATTGGGGGAAGGATTCGTCGAAAGGGAAAAGGACCTTTTCGACCCGGGGATGCTCTTTGAGAAATGCCGTCACCTTCCGGGTAGTAACCGCAATACGCTCCAGCCGGGCGGGCATGGTCCGCAGCCCCCTCAGCAGCAGCCAGGCGTTGAAAGGCTGGATACCACTGCCGATGTTGAGATACTCGCTGTCGAAGATCTTCTTCATCATGGCCCCGGAACCCGTGAGGACCCCTCCCAGTGTGTCACTGTGACCGCCGATGTACTTGGTTGCGGTCTGCATAGCGATGTCGATGCCCATTTCGATGGGACGCTGCAGCAGGGGCGTGCAATAGCTGTTATCGATGATGGTGATGATATGCTCCGCCCGGGCCAGCTCCGCCACAGCCCGGATGTCCTGGAGCTTGAATTCCCAGGAATTGGGAGACTCGAGGTAGATCACACGGGTATTGGGCAGGATCGCCCGCTCGAAGTTCTCTATCTGCGTCCCGTCGATATAGGTAGTGGTCACGCCAAAGCGGGGAAGCACAGTATCAAACATCCTGGCGGCCCAGGTATAGGGCCGCTCTACCGACACGATATGATCGCCCGCGCCGACATTGGCCAGGACGGCCGCGAAAATAGCGGCAGCCCCGCTGTTGAAGACCAGGCAATCTTCGGCACCATCCAGCGCCGCCAGCTTTTTACGGAGGATCTCCACCGTGGGGTTCAGCCCCCTGCTATAGAGGTAGCCGCTGTACTCGTCGTCGAAAAGCTCCTTCAACGCCGCCACCGTCCCCACCCTGAAATTGCTGGTCTGCATGATGGGCGGAGCGACAGCATTGAAATAATGCTCCCTGTCTTCACCTAATTCATTGATGATATAAGAGATATCCATAGTTAATTATTTAGGCCGGCCTTCCGTGCCCTGTTGAAATAACGCACCGCAAAATACAACAGAAAGAACAGGGCAAAAATAAGCAGCCCATAAGCGGCGGTGGTTGGGTCGTCCAGCACGATGCTGGTAGCAACGCCGGTATAAGCGAGGATGAAGACCAGGGGCAGCAGGGGGAAGAGCTTCATTCTGTAAATTTCCTTGCCGCTCTCCTCGCCCACCCGCCTTTTTCGCAGGATAAAAAGACAGGCTGCAGAAGTGGACATGCCAATGGAGTCCAGGAAGATAGTGTAGTTGATGATCTTCTCCACAGCGCTGGTAAACAGGAGGGTGATAATGATGGCAAGGCTGAAAGCGGTCAGCGACCACACGATCGCATCGTGTTTCTTTGTCTTCTTCTTGAACACAGCAGGAAGGATCCCTTCTTCGCTCATGGCGAACATCACCCTGGGATTGCTCATCAGCAATACATTCACATAGGCCAGCACAGAAAGGAACATCAGCACACGCAGGATATTTTCTCCGACCGGTCCGAAAAGATGATTGATAAGAATGGCGGCAATGGAATCGGCATGTTTCAGCGACTCGAAGCCAATGACCTTCACATATACAAAGTTGATGGAGAGATAGAGCAGAATAATGATGGCGATGCCATAAGTAATGCCTTTCGGCATGACCCGGGAAGGCGATTGTACGTCCCCTCCGAAATTGATCGACTGCTGGTAACCTCCATAGGTGAAGGAGACGGCGATAAGCCCCACGCCCAACGCTTTGAGAAAGCCAGACAGGCCGGAAAAGGAGTGGGGAGCCGCAGTGGCAGTACCCGGCAGGCCCGTGGGCTGCGTGCCAAAGATGGATAGCAGCAGCAAAAGGATAAGTGAGATCTTTATAAGGATGAGCGCATTCTGTACCCGGCTGCTCATTTTAATACCCAGCAGGTTCACGATATAAAAAACTGCGACGGCTCCGATGGTGATCCCCTGCTTGAAGATCTCCGGCGGCGGGCCCTCAAAAAAGAAATGCCCGATATATTCCGCGCCAATGACGGCCACCAGGGCGGTAGAGCCGGCATTCGATACCAGGATGATACAATTGACGGCAAATGCCACGGAAGGATGATAGCCGTAGGAGAAGATCTTATAATACCCGCCCGTGACAGGATAACGGGAGCCGATCTCCGCGTAGGTGAGCGCCCCGCAGAGAGCCACCAGCCCGCCGGTGAGCCAGGCCAGGAAGAACACCGCCGGCGTTCCCGCATTCGCGGCAGCCACGACAGGGGTCCGGAAGATGCCCATGCCGATCGTCAGGCTTACCACGATCATGGTAAGGTCGAATAGACTTAGCTTTTTCTGAGTCATACGCTTTGTAAGATAAGTTCTAACTTCGTAACCACCAGAACATAAATTCGGTTGAATGAAAAAATTACTGCTCCCTGTATTCCTTATGATAAGTGGTTTTGCGTCAGGCCAGGAAACTGCTCCCCCCTCGTTCCTGCCGGATTCGGCTGACACCAGACCTTTACAGGAGGCGGTCGTAAAGGCCTATGAACAGTATCGGAAACTATCCGACGTCGGCGCACCCATCAGCATCGTCAGCAAAGCTTCCCTCAACCGCTTTGGCAATAGCAGCATCCTGCCGGCCATGAACGCCAATCCCGGCGTAAGAATGGAAGAGCGCTCGCCCGGCAGCTATCGCCTCAACATCAGAGGCAGCTCCCTGCGCAGCCCTTTCGGCGTAAGGGATATAAAGGTCTACTGGAATGAGATCCCTCTCACCGATCCCGGTGGCAATACCTACCTCAACCAGCTGGGCTTCTATAATTTCCAGTCGATGGAAATTATCAAAGGCACCGCAGGCAGCCTCTACGGCGCAGGCATCGGCGGCGCCGTGCTCATCAACAGCATGCCTTCCGTCTGGGAGAAAGGCGTCACCGCGGATTACGGCCGTGGCAGCTGGAATACACAGAACATCAACATAAATATCCGTGCGGGTGATGAAGACCACCGAAATATCTTCAGCTATACACATCAGAACAGCGACGGCTACAGGTCATGGACAGCCATGCGGCGGGATGTCGCCAGCTGGGAAACCCAGCTGAAGGCCAGTGACAAACAGTCCATCCATGCCTATATTCTTTACAGCGACCTGCATTACCAGACACCCGGGGGCCTGACCCTGGCGGAGTATCTTAAAGATCCGCGGCAGGCCCGTCCTCCTGCGGGTACCCAGCCGGGAGCTGCGCAGGCCCGGGCAGCCATCTACCAGAAGAACTTCACCGCGGGATTCAGCAGTCAATATCAATTCAATGAGCACTGGCAGAATACAACAGCTGTCTACGGGGCCTATACCGACTTCCGCAATCCCGGGATCAGGGTCTATGAAGTCCGGCAGGAGCCGCATTTCGGCGGCCGCACCGTATTCCGGTACAAGACAAGGCTGGGGGAGAATAGCCTGCAGGTAAATGCCGGCGCTGAAGCGCAGAAAGGGTTTTTTGAAACAAGGGACTACGCCAATAAGCTGGGCGTGCAGGACACCTTGCAGACAGATGACCGCATCGGCAACTGGCAGTATATCCTTTTCGCCCAGGCCGACCTGCGGCTGAATGCAGGCTGGACAGTAACCGCAGGCGCCAGCTTCAACCGCAATACCATCCAGCTCACCCGGACATCCAGGATCCCTCCCGTGACCAACAATATTCATTTCGCCAACAAGCTCGCACCTCGCATCTCCATCCTGAAAAAGATCCTGCCTGACATTTCCCTCTATGTCAGCGCCGCCCGGGGCTTCTCCACCCCCACCGCACAGGAGCTTCAGAAGACCAATGGATTGCTGGGACCCAGCCTGAAGCCGGAGGACGGCACCGACTATGAAGTGGGTACGCGGGGCAATCTGTTCCATGGAAAGCTTTTCTTCGATATCAATGCCTTTTTCTTCTACCTTTCCAATACCATCGTGCAACGGATCGATTCCAACGGCGTGGGCTATTCGATCAATGCAGGCCGCACCAAACAGCATGGCATAGAAAGCTTTGTATCCTACCAGCTGGCCGACGCCCCCCATGGCTTTTTCCGCAGTATCCGGCTATGGGTAAGCCATACCTGGCATGACTTCCACTATCGTGATTTCTCCACCGGCGGTCATGACTACTCCGGCAATCGCCTGCCCAGTGTCCCGCCACAGACCGTGGTCACCGGAGCGGATATCCTTCTGAAACCGGGTTTTTACGCCAATATTACCTTCACTTACGCAGAACGCATTGCGCTCAACGACGCCAATACAGCCTATGCCGGATCGTACAACCTCCTCGGCGCCCGCGTCGGTTACAGGAAGGCCGTCAATGCCAAATGGAAGCTCGACATCTACGCCGGCGGCGACAACCTCTTCAACACCCGCTATAGCCTGGGCAATGACATCAATGCGGCAGTGCCTCCGGCGAGATATTATAATGCGGCGCCCCGCGTTAATTATTTCGGGGGTGTATCCGTAAATTATGTACTTTAGGATTTAACCCCAGACCATGCACTACCTTATCATTGCGCTGCATTTGCTATGCAGCCCGTCGAAAGATTCAACACCCCCGTTATTCCCATACAGCATAAAGCAGCCGCCGGTCGAATTCCACTATAAGAATATTGAATGGAACCTGCCTCAACGATACAAGGATTCCGTCATTGCGGCCTTCTGTAAGAAAAATGAATTATTTCAGACACAGGTAAACAATCACACCGAAGGGTTTTCAGCATCCTGGCATTTTGTAAACCTGGATGGCGATAAATTTCCGGATGTTATTTATGAAGGTTGGAGTGGCGGCGAAGGGAAGGTATTACATTTTTACCTGAATCAACGGCACGGTTTCCGACAGGCATTTGTCGGACAACAATATCTGATAGACCTGCATTATACAGCCGGCAGGGTATCCTCCTTCGTTATCTCCGATCCCGGTTGCTGTGCAGAGATCGTAGAGTTCGAGAGACATTTTTCCGTGGACACTTCCTTCCAGTGCAAATTGGTCCTGCAGCGGGCAATCCTGCAAGGCATGTCGGTCGGCAGTGACAATTATGCCACACCGGACGGGTTCTTCCCTCAGCCTGTTAAGTTTAGGATACAGCAGCAGCAATACGCACTTCGCTATACACCGGAGATCGTCGACACCTTACCCAATTCCCTTGACCTGGACAACAGGGAAAGGATCAATGGGAATATCATCGCCATTTATCCTGCCGGTTACAAGGGTTATGCGTGGGCCTATAAAAAAGATCGCACCGGGCGGGAATGGTGGCTGGTAGAAATGGACCCTGCCGTATTTCTTCCTTTTTCCAGGTATTGGGATTACGACGATAAGCTTACCCACTACTTCGGATGGATGAGCAGTCGTTTTGTTGAAAAACTCCCCTGACAGGCGCAGGCTAAATTATAATTGGTGAAAGCCTCCCCTCCGCTTACATTTGCGCAGATACTGGTTCCGCAACAGGCGGATTAAAAGGGAAGTCCGGTGAAAAACCGGCGCTATCCCCGTAGCTGTAAATGCCCCCGTAAATGACTGGTGCTTCTACCACTGTCCGTCAGCTGACGGATGGGAAGGTACACCGGTACGGCATAAGCCAGAAGACCTGCCAGCATCACTCGATATTCATCACTTTCGGGCGAAAAGTATGCAAAACAAAGAAGGGCTTCGATCAATTATGTTTGTAGGCACCGGCTCCGATGTGGGCAAGAGTGTCATCACGGCGGGATTCTGCAGGATCTTCCGCCAGGACGGCTATAACCCTGCCCCCTTCAAGGCGCAGAACATGTCCCTGAACAGTTACGCCACGCCGGAAGGCCTCGAGATAGGAAGGGCCCAGGCAGTGCAGGCCGAAGCCTGCGGCATTCCCTGTCACACCGACATGAACCCGGTATTGCTGAAACCCACCACCGACAAAAGCGCCCAATTAGTATTGCATGGTAAGCCCACCGGTAATTTTTCCGCCGCGGAATATTTCCTCTCCGGCAGCAGGGAAGCCTTGTTCACGGAGGTGAAACAGTCCTACCGTCGCCTGGCTGCGCGCCATTCTCCCATCGTCATGGAAGGCGCCGGCAGCATCTCGGAGCTGAACCTGAAGCACCTGGACATTACCAATATGCGCATGGCCATGGAGGCCGGGGCCGCCACCTATCTCATTGCCGACATCGACAGAGGCGGCGTGTTCGGCAGCTGTTATGGAACGATGGCCCTGTTGAACGCCGAAGAGAGGGATTGTATCGAAGGCATCATCATCAATAAGTTCAGGGGCGACGTCCGCTTGTTCGAAGAAGGCAGAACAATGCTGGAAAAATTATGCCGTGTGCCCGTGATCGGCATTATCCCTTACTTCCGTGATATTTTCATCGAAGAGGAAGACGCCATCGGCCGGCAGCAGAAAAGCAAAGGCTTCCTTCCCGGCAAGGTCAACGTCGCCGTGGTCCTGCTCCCACGCCTCTCGAACTTTACCGACTTCAACTACCTCGAACAGGATGCCCGTGTCAACCTTTATTACAGCCGGCAGCCCGGGGAGATAGAAAAAGCCGATATCATCATCCTGCCCGGCAGCAAGAATACCATCGAAGACCTGTCATCTTTGTATCATGCAGGCATCGTGGAAGCGATCCACCGGGCGCATGCAAACCAAAAGACCATCATCGGGATCTGTGGAGGCTACCAGATGATGGGCCTGCAAATAAACGATCCTGAGCAGGTAGAGACAACGACAGGGGCCATTGCAGGGTTAGGGCTCCTGCCTGTATCCACCATTATGCAGACAAACAAAACCACCCGGCAGCGGAAGTTCCGGTTCCGGAATAGCACAGACATCTGTGAAGGCTATGAGATCCATATGGGCGAGACGAGGGCGCAGGAAAAAGAAAGTCCCCTGAACCACTTCGTCGATGAGCCTTACGGGGACAATGAAGATGCCAGCCCCGGCCATCCCGCCGACGGCTATTTTCTGAACGAACGGTGCTGGGGCACTTACCTGCATGGGATCCTGGATAACCCTGCTGTCGTCGATGCCCTCATCGCGCCCTACACCAGCCTTCCGGGTAAAGCAATAGATCACCGGCAATTCAAGGAAGAACAATACGACAAGCTGGCGGCCTTGCTGCGGCAGCATCTCGATATTCAAGGGATCTACAAAACATTACAACGCTGAAACGCATGCTGTACGGACACGGAGATAATGGTTACAGGCTGGGCGGCGACATCGTCGCCGACTTCAGCACCAATGTCTGGTATGGTGGTGAGCCCGCGGGATTGAAAGAGCACCTGTTCAGTCAGTGGCGGCAGATCAACCGCTACCCGGAAGTATTAGGCGAAAGCCTGGCGGCGAAAGCAGCACGTCATCACGGATTGATGACGGAAAATCTACTGATCACCAGCGGCACTACCGAAAGCATTTATTTGATAGCCCAGGCCTATGCAGGCCGGCGATCGGGCATTGTCATCCCTTCCTTTTCGGAATACGAGGATGCCTGCCGCATGCACGGACATAAAGTAGACCACATAGCGTGGGATGGCCTGGCCGCCCCCGGCAGGCCGGACCTGTTATGGCTGGGCAATCCCAACAATCCAACAGGCGCGGTATTTTCCCAAATGGAACTCCTGCTCAGCAATCACCCCGATACACTATTTATCATAGACGAAGCCTTTATTGAGTTCACCCGTACGATCACATCCGCTGTCTCCCTGCTGCACCGTTATACCAACCTGGTGATCCTGCGCTCACTCACCAAAACTTTTTCCATCCCAGGATTAAGGCTTGGATATATAGCAGCATCCGGGGAGATCATCGACAAACTGCAATCTTCCAAAATGCCCTGGTCGGTAAATGCAATGGCCCTGGAAACAGGACACTTTATCTTCGATCATTATGCTTCCATTAGCATACCGCTGGATCGCCTGCTGCAGGATAAAGAAACCTTTGTACAGCAGCTGCAGCAAATGCATATACCCTCCCTGAAAAGCCATACGCATTTTTTCATTTGTGAAACTTCGTCGGGAACTGCCCAAACGCTTCAGCAATATCTTTGGGATGAATGCCGCATGCTGATCCGGGATGCCGGCAATTTCAGGGGATTGAGTGAAAGACATTTCCGGTTGGCTACCCTCGCCCCGCATCAGAACCAGTCATTGATAACAGCTCTTGAAAAATGGCAGCGGAAATGCGCATGATCATACCGCTTGCAGCAGGCTATCTGCTGGACCTTTGGCTGGGCGACCCGGCCGGATGGCCTCATCCCGTCCGGCTCTTCGGATGGCTGATCGCAAAAGGAGAGGCCTGGTTGAACAAAGGCGGCGCCATCTTTTTCAAGGGAGCTGTCATGACCTTGTTTCTATGCAGCTTCGCTTTTGTTATTTGCTGGCGCCTGTCCATCCTGCTCTGGACCCTGCACCCCGTCCTGTACTATGCCGTCAGCAGCCTCTTCGTATTCTATGGACTGGCTAACCGGCAGCTGGTGGAAGAAGGCAGACAGGTGTTTACCATATTGGAGCGCAACGGGACCGAAGCAGGCCGCAAACAGTTGTCCCGCATAGTAGGCCGGGATACTACAACGCTCAACCCTGCGCAGATCCGTATAGCCGTCATGGAGACCATGTCGGAAAATCTCAGTGACGGGGTCATCGCTCCACTGTTCTTCTATGCGTTGGCGGGCATTCCCGGTATGATGACCTATAAGATGGTCAATACACTGGACTCCATGATAGGCTATCGCAGTCCACGCTATGAACAGTTTGGCAAATTTGCCGCCCGCCTGGACGATGTGGCGAATTTCATCCCCGCCCGCCTGACGGCATTGCTGATGGTGCTGGTGACCGCCAGCGGACGGGGAGCGCGTTTTGTTATCCGGTATGGTGGCCTTCACAAGAGTCCGAATGCCGGCTATCCGGAAGCCGCGCTGGCAGGTATCCTGGACGCCCGGTTCGGAGGCGCCAATGTTTATCATGGCGTCAAGGTGACAAAACCTTTTATAGGCATCAACCCGCGTGAGCTGTCGCCGGAAGAGATCAAAAAAGCCGCCGGCGTCAATCATAAAGTCTGTTTGTTAATGGTAATACTGATCATATGCCTAAATATATTATAACAGGAGGTCCGGGTGCCGGTAAAACAAGCCTGCTGGAAGGCCTTCGGCAGTCGCGGTATCCCTGTCAGGCGGAAGCTTCCCGGCAGCTGATCATAGAAGAGAAGGAACGGGGTTCGGGATGCCTTCCCTGGCTGGACCTGCCCTGCTTCGCCGGAAAAGTATTACAGCGCATGGTGTCCTCCTTCGAAGCAGCCGGCAATACAGGGCCCGTCTTTTTCGACAGGGGTATCCCTGATATCATCGCCTATCTCAAAGCTGCCCGTCTGCCGGTGGAAGAGATGTATATTACGGCGCTGGAAAGGTACCGCTATGCTCCGACCGTTTTTTTGCTGCCGCCCTGGGAGGAGATCTATGTGCAGGACAGTGAAAGATGGCAGACATTTGCAGAGGCGGCGCTGTTGGCGGATCAGATCAGGACAGTTTACCGGCAGGCGGGCTATCAGGTTGCAGAGCTTCCCCTGGGCCCGGTACAGCACCGGATCACATTTATACAGGACACCCTTTCAGCCCTGGCCGGAAAGGAAAAACAATTTTCATGACCAACAACAGATTTTTTTATTGCGCCCTCCTGCTCACCATTTTTTCCTGTAAGGAGAGAACAGCCCAAAACACGCCGCCGCCCGCTGTCAACAACAGCGACAGCCCCCGGGTCACAACGACGATAAGATACGCTCGTGGCTTTACCATCGATTATCATGACAATTACAAGCTGGTGCATGTGCTGGACCGGAAAGGAGATTTGACGGATACCCTGGAATACCTCCTGGTGCAAAAGGGGCATCCCACCCCCGACGGCCATGCCAAAGCACAGGTGATCCCCATCCCCATCTCCTCCTTTGTAGCCATGTCATCCATGCATGTTGGAATGGCCGATTTTATGGGAATAGCCGAAAGGATCACCGGACTGGGCAGCTTACAGTATATCAACTCACCCATTGTCCGGGCAAATATCAAAGCCGGCAAGACCATACAGGTTGGGCTCGACGGCAATCTCAACAATGAGCTGCTGATCTCCCTACATCCCGGCCTCATCATGGCCATGAGCAATCCCGAGGCCACCACGGCTAAATACAAAACGCTGATGGACGCGGGCATACCCGTCATCCTGAACGCGGAATGGCTGGAATCTACGCCCCTGGGCCGGGCAGAGTGGGTGAAATTAATGGCCGCCCTCGTGAATAAAGAAGACCTGGTGAATAAGAAATTCGATAGTGTGGTGAGATCTTACGACAGCCTGGTGCAGCTGGCCAGCCAGGCGAAAGAACATCCCCACGTCATCATCGGGATGCCTTACAAAGGATCCTGGTTCATCCCGGCAGGAGAAAGCTATATGGCCCATTTCATCAGGGACGCGGGGGGCGGGTATAAATGGGCTGACACCAAAGGTGTCGGCAGCCTCGCCCTCAATTTCGAAGCCGTGGCGCCGGAGGCATTGACGGCTGATTTCTGGCTGAATATTGGATATGTGGATCGCAAACAGGATATAACGTCAAAGGATCCACGCTTTGCCAGCTTCAGATCATTCAGTACAGGGCAGCTGTATAACAACAATAAAAAGACCAACGACATTGGGTCCAACGATTATTGGGAGTCCGGCGCCGTAAATCCCCAGGTATTGCTGGCGGATATGATCAGCATCCTCCACCCGGAGCTGCTGCCTGGTCATACCTCCGTTTATTATAAACAATTACAATGATGCAGCTGACCAATAACCAGAGAAAACGTAAGGATATCAAGCTGGCGGCGCTTTGCCTGCTGCTGATAGGGGCGTTCTTCCTGGACATCGCGCTGGGACCGGTGAGGATCCCGCTGAGGTCGATTTGCAGGATCATTCTTTCCCTGCCCGGCGGGGACAGCACCTGGCAATATATTGTCATGCAGATCAGGATACCGAAGACCTTTACGGCAGTGATCGCCGGTTGCGGGCTTTCCGTCAGCGGACTGCAGATGCAGACCCTGTTTCGCAACCCACTGGCCGAACCGGCGGTGCTGGGCGTTACTGCCGGCGCAAGCCTGGGTGTGGCCGCCGTCATGCTGGCAGGAGGAAGCATCACCACGCTCTACACGATCCGCGAGCTCGGCCTCTCCGGAAGCTGGCTGATCACCATCGCCGGCTGTACAGGCGCCGCAGGTGTCATGTTGCTGGTGATCCTGATCTCGAAAGCCGTCAAGGACAATATCATGATGCTGATCATCGGTGTTATGGTCGGCACCGTCACCTTGTCCATCATCAGCATCTGGCAATACTTCAGCGACCCCGAGCTGATCAAAGATTACCTCATGTGGACCTTTGGGTCGCTGGGCGGAGTGACGGGCGCACAGCTGTATGTTTTAGGGCTGGCGACTTTCCTGGGCCTCGTCATTTCCTTTCTTTCCTCCAAGATGCTGGATGCCCTGCTGCTGGGAGAAAATTATGCCCGAAGCATGGGCGTAACGACACAGCGGGCGCGGCTGATCATTATCTGCAGCACGAGCCTGCTGGCGGGCAGCATCACAGCCTTCTGCGGCCCCATCGGATTTATAGGGATTGCGGTACCGCAAATGGCTCGTTCCGTCTTTGCCACTTCCAATCACCGCGTCCTCATACCCGCATGCTGCCTTATCGGCACCACCCTCATGCTGCTATGCGATGTGATAGGACAGTTGCCGGGCAGCCAGGCAGCCCTGCCCATCAATATCGTCACGGCCCTGGTGGGCGCTCCCACCGTCATATGGATGATCCTCAGAAAAAATAATTTAAGCATATTCGGATGAGCAGGCGTCAGACCTTATTAGAAACACAGGGATTGGAGGCGGGATACAGATCCCGCCGGGGCAAGCCTGTCCCCATTGCAGGACCGCTCTCCGTCACCATCCGGGCAGGACAGCTCATCTGCCTCCTGGGACCCAACGGCGCAGGTAAGTCCACTTTATTGAGGACTCTTTCGGGGTTGCAACCCTCGCTGGCCGGCTCCATTCATATCATGGGTGATCGCAGCCCCGCTCAACGGTCTCCCGCGGCCCTGGCCAAAAAGATCAGCCTGGTGCTGACAGACCCCGTTCGCTTCAGCAACCTCACAGCCTATTCCCTGGTTGCCCTGGGAAGATATCCCTATTCAGGCTGGCTCGGCGCCTTGAAGGAGGAGGACCGGCGTATCATCGCATGGGCCATGGAGGCCACAGGCATTGAAGCATATGCACAACGAAAAATAGGAATGCTCAGCGACGGTGAAAGCCAGAAAGTAATGCTGGCCCGTGCCCTGGCGCAGGACACGCCTTTAATGATGCTGGATGAGCCGACAGCGCACCTGGACCTCCCCAGCCGTATACAGATCATGCAGCTGCTGCATAAAATGGCCCGGCAAACGCAAAAAGGTATCCTGCTCTCCACGCATGAGCTCGACCTGGCTTTGCAGGTGGCCGATGAGCTCTGGCTGCTCCAGACAGGTGGACGGCTGGATAGAGGCGTGCCGGAAGACCTGGTGCTCAATGGCACCTTCGAGTCTGTCTTCGATAAAGAAGGTATCCTCTTTGACAAACGTACCGGCAGCTTCAATATCCATTCCGGTCATATGAAAAAAATAGGGCTCGCCGGCAGCGGGGTAGCCGCCTTCTGGACAAAGAGGGCCCTCCAGCGAGAAGGTTTCGAGGTGACAGCGGCAGGTGTGGCAGCGTCGGACATACGGGTGGAAGAAGGTGTCACTCCAATTTGGATTTTGGCAACATCATCAGGCAGGCAAACCTTCGACAGCCTGTCCGGCCTGCTGGACGCATTACGCAATCAATCTATTTGATATGAAGATCTATACAAAAAAAGGAGACACAGGCACCACAGGCCTTTTCGGCGGCAGCCGCGTTGCGAAAGACGATGTCCGGGTGGAATGCATCGGTACGCTGGATGAGGTCAATTCCAGCATCGGCCTGCTAAGGGTGCAGCTGGGAACAGAACACGCATGGCAGCCTAAGCTGCATAAGATCCAAAAGGACATGATGGATATGATGTCACATCTGGCCAGGCCCTCCGATGCCAAAAAGATCAACAGCAATCCCATGCCGGAAGACGGAGCCGCTTTTTGCGAAGCCTGGATCGATGAGCTGGAAGCCGCGATGACGAGCCCTTCCGAATATTTCCTGCTGCCGGGCGGTAATGAGATCTCGGCCTTATGCCACCTGGTGCGTACACAGATGCGCAGGGGCGAACGAAGACTGACGACGCTGATGCGGGCTGATACCGTGCATCCGGCTATCCCGGCCTATATCAATCGGCTATCCGATCTTTTCTTTACATTGGCGAGGGCTGAGATGGATAAGGCAGGTGTGGCGGAAGAGAAGTGGAAGTTGTTTTTGTATAAGAGGTTTAAATCCTGACAGCGGCGGAATAAGAGAAGCCTATGTTTTCGGCAAGGGCGTTTTTAATTTGCGCAAGAGCTTATTCGCCTCGTCCAGTTTTTTGGCGACGTATGGGTCTTTAACTCCTATAGCAGCCTTATCACTGATGGTATAGGTAACCCCCCTTCCGGATACCCAGCTTTTTTCTTTTTTCACCTTTTTCATACCAATAAATTTATGCATTTTTTCTCTTAATAAGAAACGCATTGACATTCATATTCTTATCAAAATGAACCAGCTTCTCTTCTATAAAGGTATAAATTTGGAATTTAACCGACAACTCCTCCAAATTTAACCCAATCGCCATGCGATAGAGCCGGGTCCTGCTTTCAGTGCTGCCTTGAAAAAGGATCCATCTGCCCGGATACCGGTCAGTATAGGTCGTTACAATGTCCACCACGGTTGCAAGCACTTTGTTACGATCGCCATTGTCACTGACACTAAGGTCATCGAATTCACTTTCGTCACCGACATCTCCAAAAGCCAGGTTAAAGACATTATCCATTTCCGTCATTGTAAAAGCCACTCTTTTACAGATGGGCCCTTTTTTTCCATGGCTAACAAAGTCAAATTGATTAAAATCCTTCGACGCCACGACGCCCTTGTAAACTTCATATTTCATACGAACAGGTTATTAAGCTCCCAGGCAGGGGGAGCAAAATTACCTAACAGCTCCCGGATAAATTTTTAAAAAAAGCTCCAGTTTAAACCACTACTAGTTACCTTTGCGTCGATTTGGTTGGTCCGCCTCATGGCGGACCATTAAAAGGGAAGCCGGTGAAAATCCGGCGCTATCCCCGTAGCTGTAAGCGCCATTCCAAGATTCCGGCAAACTTCAAACCACTGTCCGTCAGCCGACGGATGGGAAGGTCAGCCGGAAGGGCACAAGCCAGAAGACCTGCCAGATCAATTCATCATTCAAGGCTTTCGGGTGAAAAGCATGGAGTGTAAATGTCCCGCACAGGCAGGCAATTTATATTTCAGCCCTGTTTCATTAATCTCCGAAGGCTCATTAAAACACAACTGTAATGAGCAAAAAACATTTCTTTCTTTTCATGCTGTCGGCAGCCGCCAGCAGCGTCCTTTTCGCACAATCATCAGACACCAGCGGCCGCAGGCTGGACGAAGTAGTAGTGACAGCCACCAAATTTCCCGTCAAGCAAAGCCTTACAGGCAAGGTCCTGACGGTAATTACCAAAGAACAGATGGAAAGGAGTGCCGGCAAGCAGCTCACGGAAGTATTGAACACCCAGGCCGGCCTCTTCGTCGTGGGATCCCAGGGTCCGCTGGGATCGACGCAAACCGTTTTCCTGCAGGGCGCCTCAGGAGGAAAGACACTCATCCTCATCGACGGCATCCCCGCTTATGATCCTTCAGGCACCAGCACGTCGTTTGATCTGAACCTCATCAACACGGACCAGGTGGAAAGGGTAGAAATACTAAAAGGCAGCCAGTCCACGCTCTATGGCAGCGATGCCGTGGCAGGGGTCATTAATATCATTACCCGCAAAGGAGGCAGCAAGCCGGTCAACGTATCCGCCCATCTCTCCGGAGGCAGCTATGGCACCTTCAAAGGTTCCGCCGGCATTGACGGAAAATTAAAGAACACATCCTATAATGTTATGTACACCCATCTCCGCAGCGATGGGATCTCCGCGGCTTATGACACCACTCATAAAGGTCACTTCGATAACGACGGCTTTTCAGAGAACCTCGTAATGGTCACCGTCGGTCAAAAGATCAGCGATGCGCTCAACCTGAGAGGCAATTTCCAATACAACCAGTACGATAATGACCTCGATGAAGGAGGCTACAAGGACGATAAATTGTATACCACCACCAACAAGAATACCCAGGCCGGCATTGGCGCAGACTATACCATTCTCCATGCGGCCGTCCATTTCAATTATAATTACAACACAGTGACCAGGAGCTACCTGGACGATTCGGCAAAGCTGATCGCACAGGGCGGCAGCTTCAGCAAAAGTAAATTCACCGGCACATCCCATTACCTCGAGCTGTATTCCAACATCGGCGTATCCCGGTACCTCGATGTGCTGGGAGGTGTGGACTACCGCAACCAGGAAATCAATGAAACAAGCCTGTATATCTCCCAGTACTACGCGCCGCCTCCTTCTGTCATTAGCCCGGACAGTGCCAAAGTACGGCAGTTCGCAGCTTATGCCTCCGCCTTCTTAAAGAATATGGGAGGGTTTAACCTTGAGGTGGGCGGACGCTACAACAGCTTTAACAGGTATGGCAACGTCTTTACCTATTCTATCAACCCCTCCTATCTGATCAATTCCAGGGTAAAGATCTTCGCCAATCTTTCTTCCGGCTTCTCAGCCCCCACTTTGTATCAATTGTACTCTGAATACAGGAACCCCTCCGGCGACCTTAAGCCGGAAAGGACCACCAGCGCGGAAACTGGCATTCAATACAATTTTGCTCCTTTCAATATCCGGGCGCTATACTTCCATCGCAATACCAGGGACAACATTATCTTTTATACCGATGCGAGTTACAAAAGCTGGTATATGAACCTGAACAAACAGGAAGACCAGGGTGGAGAGCTGGAAGCCGCTTACAGGATAGATAAATGGTCCTTCTCGGGAAATTACACGTACACCACCGGAAAAATCACCACACCCGTGAATGGCAAGGACACGACCTACAACAATCTCTACCGCCGTCCTAAAAATGCCGTCAACCTGAGCGCCGGCTTTCAGGCCACTCCGAAGCTCTTCCTCAGCACGGCCTTACGGACAGCAGGAAAGCGTATCGAATCTGTGTTTGGCGGCACGCCGAAGAACTTTGATGGCTATTATACCCTGGATGCTTATGCTGAATACAAGGTCACTTCTTTCCTGAAAGTATTCGCGGATGGCAAGAATCTCACCAATCAACAGTTCTTCGACATTCCCGGATATAGCACCAAAAAGTTTAACTTCATGGCCGGCGTCAGCCTGCATTGGTAAAACATCATAGAATGAAAGCCTGTTCCTTTCTCCCCGCCGCCACCAAAATGATCTATGACATGGGCCTGGAAGACCTCTTGTATGGAGTGACCTTCGAATGCCCGCCGGAAGCGGCCGGCAAGCCCGCGCTGGTGCGCTGTATGCTGGAAGGGAAGAGCTACAGCAGCGAAGAGATCGACAAAATATTCTCCGCGTCCAAAGCCCAGGGAAAAAGCCTGTATTATGTGGAGGAGGATCTGCTGCAGGCCATTGCGCCCGATATCATCTTCACCCAGGATGTCTGCGATGTCTGCCAGATCGATACGGTGTGCACGGCAGCAGCCATTGCCCGCCTGGAACGACGGCCTGTGCTGATCCCTCTGACTCCATCCAGCCTGCAGGATGTCTTCCAGACAGCAGTGCTGATCGCAACAGCCCTGGGCCGTGAAGAAGCAGCCTATCATCACTTATCCGCATTGCAGAAAAGGATCGATCACATCGTCGACGAATTACGCAGGCACAGGGCTCCGCACAGAAGGGTGATGGTGATGGAATGGATCGAGCCCGTGTACAACTGCGGACATTGGATCCCTTACCAGGTCGCCTATGCGGGAGGCATCGACATGCTTTCCAATCCCTCGGGAGACAGCATCGTCACACCCTGGGAAAAGATCGTACGCTATGATCCCGAAGTACTGGTCATCGCGCCCTGCGGGTTTCACACAGGTCGCGCGGCGGAAGAGCTGCACCTGCTGCAATCCAAACAAGGATGGCAGGACCTTCAGTCCGTAAGGAACGGAGCCGTATTCCTGGCAGACTACGACCTGTTCACACAGCCAAGTCCGGGAACCCTCACGGACGGTATCGAACTGCTGGCAGCCCTTTTCCATCCCGGTATATTCACCGTACCCGAAAACTTGCGATCCAAATACCGTTGGGTATCCGATAAACTTCCGCAGCATGTGTAAGCACGAGGAAAAATATTGCCCTCGTTGCCGGGAACCCTTCGAATGCAAGGTGGGGGATATCACGCAGTGCCAGTGCTACGGCATCCGGCTCACACCCGAGGAACGGACTTTTATAGAAGGGAGATACCAGGATTGCCTTTGCCGGAAATGCCTCTCCGAGTTGCAGCAGGCATCCCATCTCATTTTCATCACGGGCGGAGCCCGCAGCGGCAAAAGCCGCCATGCTCAGGAGCTGGCCCTGCAACGGAGCGATAACCCTGTTTACGTAGCGACAGCCCGGCAGTTCGACGACGAGTTCAAACAACGGGTCCGGCGTCATCAGCAGGAGAGGGACCACAGGTGGACCTCCATCGAAGAAGAAAAAGAGCTCAGTCGCCTCGACCTGGGAGGAAAGGTGGTCGTCATCGACTGTATCACCCTGTGGCTGACAAATTTCTTTATCGATCTCCGGTATGATGTAGAGGCGTGCATGGACGCCTGCCGGAAAGAGATCGATGCGCTATGCCGGCAGGATGCCCTTCTCCTGGTCGTAAGTAATGAGATCGGCATGGGCGTACATGCAGAGACGGAAATGGGGAGAAAGTTTACGGACCTGCAAGGCTGGATCAACCAGTATATTGCATCGAAAGCAGGGACGGTGCTCCTGATGGTCAGCGGTATCCCGCTCGTCGTAAAAAAAGAAGGGGCATGACCAGGGCCTATATGAACTGGAGTGGCGGAAAGGATTCCGCTCTTGCCCTGAACAGGATACTGGAAGATCCAACACACCGGATACAATGTCTGCTCACCAGCATGAATGCAGACGCAGACAGGATCTCCATGCATGACGTGCCCAGACAGCTGCTGGAAGCACAGGCGGCATCCATCGGCATTCCGCTGCGGACACTGGAGCTGCAGCAACAGCCCCCTATGGACGCATATGAACAAGCCATGCGGGAAAAAGTAACGATCCTGAAAGCAGAAGGCTGTACCCATGCCATCTTTGGGGACATCTTTCTGGAAGACCTGCGACGTTACAGGGAAGAAAAGTTGGAAAGCATGGACCTGACCTGTATCTTCCCGTTGTGGAAGGTTCCTTCTGCGGTGTTGATGCGGGAATTCCTGGAGAAAGGGTTTAAAGCGATCGTCGTATGTGTGAATACCCGGTGGCTGGACAAAAGCTTCTGCGGAAGGCTCATCGATGAGACTTTTTTGCAGGACCTGCCCGCAGACGTAGACCCTTGTGGCGAAAATGGAGAATACCATTCCTTCGTTTTCGAAGGTCCCATTTTCAGCTATCCCATCCCTTATGAAAAAGGAGACATCAAATTTAAAGCGTACAAAGGACCTGAGGGTCCGGCAAAATTTTATTTCTGTGACCTCCATTACTGATACAACAGCTCAATTGCAGGAAACTTTACAAGGCCGCATCGACAGCAAAACAAAGCCCCCCGGCTCTTTGGGGCGGCTGGAGGAGCTGGCGCTGCAGGTAGGAATGATCCAGGGAACAGTGCACCCTCGGCTAAATCACCCTCATATCGTCGTATTTGCGGGAGATCATGGCATCGCCGCCACCGGCCTGGTAAATCCCTATCCCCAGGCTGTGACGGCACAGATGGTCCTGAACTTTCTCCATGGCGGCGCCGCCATTAATGTATTGTGCCGGCAGCACGGCATCGGGCTCCGCATTGTGGATGCAGGCGTCAACGCTAACTTCACGGAATTGCTGGGAGAAGAAGAGGCATCCCTTCTCCATGAGAAGATCGCACATGGCACCCGCAACTACCTGGAAGGGGAGGCAATGAGCAGGGAAGAGGCCGAAAGGGCCATGGAAACAGGGAAAAAGATCGTAAACGCCCTGTATAAAGATGGCTGTAACTGCATTGGGCTGGGCGAAATGGGCATCGGCAATACATCATCTGCATCGCTGATCATGAGCTTTGTCACCGGCGCCTCCGTGGAAGAATGCTGCGGCCGGGGCACGGGAGTCAACGACCAGCAGCTGGAAACAAAGATAGCAACGCTCCGCGCTGCCCACCGGTTGCATGTGTCGGCAATCGCCGCATCCCCCGATGCGATGACGATCCTGCAGCACGTGGGAGGTTTCGAGATCGCCATGATGACAGGCGCCTACCTGCAGGCAGCCTCCTTAAAGATGGTCATCCTGGTAGATGGCTTTATTACGACCGCCGCTTTATTGCTGGCGACCCTGCTGGACCCGAAAGTAAAAGATTTTTGTATCTACTCACATACCAGCGGCGAACAGGGGCATCAACGAATGCTGGCATACCTGGATGCCCGGCCTCTCCTGAACCTGGGCATGCGGCTGGGCGAAGGAACGGGCGCCGCCATGGCATATCCCGTCGTGCAGTCGGCCATGGCCTTTTTGCGCGAGATGGCTTCGTTCGAATCGGCCGGGGTGAGTAAGCATGAATAGCTGCACGTGGATCGTATGATAAAGCAATGGAAGATATTCCTGACGGCCGTCATGTACTTCACCCGGATAAGGGTGCCGAAGTACATCGGGCATGACCCCGAATACCTGAATAAGGCGGCCAAATATTTCCCCCTGGTGGGGGGGATCGTCGGTGGCATCTCAGCCCTCGTGTTCCTGGTCTTCTCCCGCCTGATCTCAACGGACATCGGCATCCTTTCCTCCATGATCGCCGGGCTGCTGGTGACCGGGGCTTTTCATGAAGATGGATTTGCCGATGTCTGCGACGGCTTTGGCGGCGGCTGGACGAAAGAAAAGATCCTCCTGATCATGAAGGACAGCCGGGTCGGCGCTTTCGGCGTCATCGGGCTGATAGCGATGCTGGGCAGTAAGTTCCTTCTCCTCCGTGAGCTGCCGTCCTTTACACCCGAGCTCAACCGTCCTGTCCGGCTCATATTTTATAACTACCGCTATTTCATCGGCGCTGTGATCACAGCCCATACCCTGAGCAGGCTGATGCCTGTGGTCGCTTTGCAATGGACAGACAATGTGACGGACCCGGAACATAGCAAGTCCAAACCCATCACCAGCCGGCGCCTTCCATTGCCGGACCTCTTGATCGCAATATTGTTCGGAGTGCTGCCCCTTGCTTTCTTCCCCTGGCCTTTCTGGCTGGTGATCCTTCCCGCCGGGTACGTCACCTATGAAATGATAAAATATTTTAAAAAATGGATCGGCGGCTATACGGGCGACTGCATGGGCGCCATTCAGCAAGTGACCGAGATCATCATCTACCTGGGCTGGATCATCGTCTGGAGGTATGTCTTATGAATGATATTTATTTGATACGGCATACGACGCCCGCGATAAGCAAAGGCATCTGTTACGGACAGACGGACCTGGATGTCACAGAAACCTTTACGGATGAAGCCGCCGTCATCCGCCGGCACCTACCGTCCGTCTTTTCGTCCGTGCATAGCAGTCCCCTGCAGCGCTGCGCCCGGCTGGCGGGCCATTTATTCCCGGAACATCCCCTGACCCTTCATCCCCGGCTGATGGAGATCCATTGCGGCGAATGGGAAATGCGTGGCTGGGACGATCTGCCAAAGGAGGAGATCGACCCCTGGATGAAAGATTTCGTGCGCGTGAGGATACCCGGGGGAGAAAGCTATGCCGACCTGCATCAGCGGGTGACGGGATGCTTCCACCAGATCCGGGACAATGCACACACCGCCAACAGCCCCATTGCCATCGTAGCGCACGGCGGGGTCATCCGGAGCATCCTCTCCTATATCACCGGCACTCCGCTGATAGATAGTTTCAAAGTATTTTCCCTGTACTATGGCTGCGTGATACGCTTATACGAGACGCCGGAAGGCCTGGGATATGAGATCCTATCCAACCTGGCCCCGCCGGAAAAAGAACAGCACAAACCGAAGAGTTTTTATTGAATTCTATAGAAAAAAATTTAGGTCAGGCAGGTATGATGGCTGTACGTGAGTTTTTTGGCGTAGTTTTGCAGGCCATCGCCGTAAAAAAGCGCCGGTATTGCACATGGTCCTGTAGTACAATGGATAGTATAAGGGTCTCCGAAGCCCTGGATTCCAGTTCGATTCTGGACGGGACCACATCATAAAAACCTCACAGTCTGATGATTGTGAGGTTTTTTTATTGAGGGATCCCAACTTCCTGTTCTAAGAATGGAACAACGGCATACCCTTACCCTACAGACCACAGATCATTTTTGGCATTTCATCTGTCAGATGGCTCGATCCTGGCAGACTTCTCTCTGTTATTTTTGATGTCCCTTCAAATATCCTTCGTCCCTAAATCTTTTAAATAGATCCCATGCGCTCTTTAGGCTATCTGAACTTATGTTTAATCCCTTTAGCTCTCCTTTCCATTCCTCGGTATTTTTAAACAGTCTTTCCTCTTTCATATTGTATTCAATTATAAAATGAAATAACGGATACGCAGTTCGATAACCATAAAACAGGCAAGCCCCTGACTGACGCCAGGGGCTTGCTTTATTGTCAACCTTCCGCTTAGTGTGCTACCACTATTTTTTGTACCACCTTGTTGACACCATCGGAAACCTCAACAAAATAGCTTCCTGAAGGGATTGAAGAAGTATTGATCACCTCCTGGTAGTTATTTTCAGCCCTCTTTTTGAAGATCGGTCTTCCGGCTATATCGAAAATGGTAATGAGGACGGTCTGAGCCTTATCCACAGTCGTTTTGCCTGAAAAGGACTGTAATTGCAAGGTCAGGGAGGAGTTCACAGGGTTGGGTGAGGCAAGGACGGTATTGGATGCGACTTTGAGCTGACCACCGCCGCCCCCTCCCGTCGTACAGGATTGTTGAGCAAACAAGTTACGTATTGTTGCCGTATTGCAACTATTATAGGCCGTCGCAACGATCTTGTAGAACCCATTATAAGTTACTGGCAAACCAAAGCTGGTAACAGTTTGCTGGCCGCTGATACCCTCTGGCGAGATGATCTCTTTAGAGGTGTAGCCGCTCGTAATGACCATTCCGTTTGTATTAATCCCGTAGATATTGATGGTTAACCTATATGCATTAGCGCCTGGTCGAAGGGCCACAGTCACGGAGTTTTCCGTTGTGGTCGGACAAAGTGAATTCGTGCTCGTACTGGATGAGGTATTCGAGGCGCTTAAATTATCTATCAGCACTACGCCCAAATTGACGGACTTTGAGATAGGATATTGAATGGTCGAACAGGGCACAGTAACAGTCCCGCTGATGGAACTGACCCCGTTAAATGTTCCGTTGCTTTTGACAGTGATAGTGGTGCTTGTCGAACTTGTGATGGTAATGCCGCTGCCTACCTGCCAGGCGACACTGCTTCCGGCCGGCAAATTGGTAACGGAATATGTGACATTGTTGACACAAACATCACTGGGTCCGCTGATGGCAAAGCTGGGTCTGAAGATTGGGATCTGGGCTTCCGGCCCCTTGTCACTGCATTCACCGACTGACCGAACTTTAATAACGCCGCCACTTCCGTTGACCCCATCAGGGGTGATCGTCGCGCTATTGCTTCCTAAAATATAAGTATCAGGACCGGTCGAGGCGAAGCCGTTGACCAGCCATCCCGAAGGAACTGCATATTCATATTGCGTGATTTGTTTGTAGGCGATACTATTGTTTCCACCGGTGGTCGAGGTGTTGGCCGTAACATAGGATACGCGTGCGAACGAAATGTTCAGCGGCGTTAGATCGCAGATGCCTGCCGTGAAAGACGAAATGCTCAAGTTCGGTGCACTGGAGATTATCTTCACCTTATCGAAGATATAAAAAGGCGTGTATTTCTGCGTACTGGTCTTGTCAAGATAGGAAAGCCTAAAACCTTGCGGGAGTAAAGCATCAGTAATGCGTAGAAAAGTAACATGGATCTGGACCGTTGTACTCGTGGTATTTCCATTATTGTCTTTTACGGCAGTTATGGTAAAGGATGCGGTGGGCAAAACAAATGTATAGCCAACTCGCTGTTCTCCGTTCAAAGTAATATTGTCGGCAACGCCCGTTATCGACAATGTGAAAGTATACGCGACCTCCGGACAATATTCGTTGCTGGTAGCCGGAGAAATGGTTTGTGAAAAGCTAAAATAAGAAAATAGAAAAAGGGCAGTGAAAAGGGAAAATTGTTTCATGATATAAAGTTTATGCAATAAAGGAATTTGATGATCAAACTTCCGAAATTAAAGTAAATTCATTGCTATTAGTAAGTCAGAGTTCATATTCGTGCAGCTTTCAGGCAAAGCTGTGTCAAAATTGCCTATAAGTGTGTCAATGGTAAAATATAAAAACGACCTGTTCCAGCAGGAAGTAAGAGAAATAACCGGCCAGCTTCAGAGGTTTCCGGGGTGCCGTTCAAAGCGGCGGCAATGGCTTTGTTACTTTGTTTGTCGGTTTCTTTGCAAAGGACCAGCAAGGCGTTACTTATAAAATGTAGGTTTATGAGAAGTAAGATACTATCCCGGTTAGGGGAGATTCAATCCGTTTAGCGTCTAAAATATCCGCGGAGCGCAATCAGTTGGCTTTTTCTTTAATACATTCAAGCGGTGAAAAAGTGGCTTTTCCGTCTGCTTCCAGGTTGTTACCAGGAGCGAACCAATGACCGACAAAACGGGGTTATCGATATACCGGGCAAGCAGTCCAGCCAGTTGACCACCTCTTTTTAATGATAAATTAAGGCCTTCCTGGTCTTATCTTAACCTCCATTTGTTGGAATTTGTTAAAATTCGTTAATTTACAGTTGAAATAATGCCTCATCGCATAGCGAACATTATTTTTTGTCCGTCCAGTCCCTATTAAAAGATCACACTGTCAACAAACCATTAACCAAACTATAGTCACATGGTAGTTATACCCCCCCATTTCTTTTAATACATCTTTTTTATTGCATACCATGGAATTGCTATAGCACTATAGGGATTCCCATGGGTATTTATTTCATTGTCAACATTAAACCATAATCAAAAAATCAGAGCTTATGAGAAAACTCTCATTATTATGCAGCCTTATCCTGCTATGCGGCCAGCTGTGGGCGCAAACCCGGACAATCACCGGGAAGGTACAGGACGACCAGGGCAACCCGATAGCGGGCGCCACTGTACAGGCGAAAGGAACAAACACCGCCAGTGTCACCACTACGGACGGAACTTATACAATTTCCATTCCACAAAAAGTAAAGGCACTTATTGTTTCTTATGTAGGTTATGGTAGAGAAGAACTGTCCATTGGCAGTCAGACCAGCCTGACCGTTGTCCTGAAAAGGACCGACCAGTCACTGGCAGAGGTCATCGTACAGGTGCCTTATGGTACAGTGAAGAAAACAGCGTTTACGGGTTCCGAAGGTACCATCACCGCCCAAACACTCGACAAGCAGCAGGTAACGTCTGTTACCAAGGCTATAGAGGGCCTGGTTCCGGGCATTGTCGTCACCAACGGAGGCGGTGCTCCCGGCAGCAGCTCAAACGTATTGATCAGAGGTGTCGGTTCTTATCAGGCCTCCAGCGATCCGCTGTGGGTATTGGATGGCATTCCATATGACGGGTCTATCGAAGCATTGAATATGGATGATATAGCTTCTGTCACGGTATTGAAAGATGCAGCGGCCACCGCCCTGTATGGTTCACGGGCGGCAAATGGCGTTATCATGATGACAACTAAAAAAGGCATTAGAGGGCGCAATACCGTTTCTGTGAAAGCAGTGCAAGGTTATCTGAGCCGTGGGATACCCGAGTACGACCGGCTTGGCTCTCAGCAGTATTATGAACTGATGTGGGAAGGCATCCGGAACGCTCTTGTCTATGGTCAGGGCTACACCTTTCAATCTGCAGGCATCCAGGCTTCACAACGGTTGACCACCAGCGCCAACGGCCTGGCGTATAATGCCTACAATGTTCCTGGTGATCAGTTAGTCGATCCTGCTACAGGCAAATTGAACTCTTCGGCTAAACTGCTGTGGAACGAACCTTGGGAAAAAGCACTGTTCCGTACTGCACAGCGGCAGAATGTAACGCTGGGTATTTCAGGCGCGGGCGACAAAAATGACTACCTCCTCTCTCTGGGATATCTTCATGAAGATGGTATCGTCAGGTTTTCAGGTATTAAAAGATACAATGCCCGCCTCAGTGTAAATGCCACCCCTAATACCTGGCTTAAATCAGGGGTGACCCTCGATGGATCCTATTCCAACCAGACAGGCTTGCTCAGTGGAGGAGGCTATACTTCAAACCCCTTCTATTACACAAGGAACATGGGTCCTATCTATCCTGTTTACCAGCATAATCTTTCAACAGGCGCTTATGTAATAGATTCCGCTACAGGGCAAAGAGCCCTGGACTGGGGCATACCTTCCCAAATGGGGGCAAGGCCTTATGCACCCAATTCCAACCTGGTGGGTTCCTTAGCACTGGACGAGCGCTCGGATAATATCTTCAATGGTAACGGCAATACTTATTTAGAAGCGAAAATCCTAAAGGATTTCTCCTTTAAGACCACCTTTGGCATCACCTATTATGATGATTACAACACAAGGTATCAGAATTCCCAATTTGGGGACGCCGCCAACATAGCGGGCCGGTCTACTAAAAAGTCAGATCGCCGTATCTCTTATACGCTGAACGAAGTGCTCACCTGGAACAAAACATTCGGAGACCATAATTTCAGGGTGCTGGGTGGTCATGAGAATTATAAATTCATTAATACCCAGGAATACGCCACCCGGATCGGTTTTGCTTTTCCCGGTTCTCCTGAACTGGATAATGCCGCCACCACCGAAGCCGCCAGTTCCTATACCGATAATTTGCGGATTGAAAGCTGGTTCTCCAATCTGAATTATGATTATAAAGGCAGGTACCTCTTATCCGGCTCTTACAGAAGGGATGGCACTTCGCGGTTTTATCCCACCCACCGCTGGGGTAACTTTTATTCCGTAGGGGCAGGCTGGAGGATCTCCGAGGAAGATTTCCTGAAGAGTGTACGTTGGCTGAACGAGCTTAAGCTGAGGGTCAGCTATGGCGAACAAGGGAACCAGTCCCTGCTTAATCCCGACCTGCTCACCCAAAAATACTATGCCTACCAGAACTTATATAGTGCAGGAAATAATAATGCATCCTACCCGGGCTATATACCTGCCGGCTTGCCCAGCCCCGACCTGGTATGGGAAGGAAACAAGACCTTTAATGTCGGCGTGGATTTTTCCTTGTTCGACAGACGTCTGCAGGGCACGGTAGAATGGTTTAACAGGATCTCCGATGACCTGATATTCGGGGTGAAAGTACCCGGATCTACAGGGTTCACTTCATTCAACCAGAATATAGGTGCTTTGAGGAACAGGGGGATCGAAGTTTCCTTAGGGTACAATATCATTCTAAAGAAAGACTTTGACTGGAGGGTTGACGTCAACTTCACCCACCTGACCAATACTTTCACCAAATTACCACCGGGTGTAACCGAGATCGTTGACGGCACCAACTACAAGAAAATAATGGTAGGTCACTCTATCTATGACTGGTGGGTCAAGGAATACGCGGGCGTCGATCCTGCCACCGGAGATGCATTGTTTTACAAAGATGTCCTGGACGGCAATGGCAAGACCACCGGTCAGCGCGTGTTGACCAATAATTCCAACAATGCCAGTTCCTATTATACAGGAGGCAGTTCCTTGCCCAAATTCACCGGTGGTGTAACCACCGCTTTCAGGTATAAGAACTTCGATCTTTCCGTCCTGGTGACCTTCTCCAAAGGCGGCAAATATTATGATGGGAATTTTCAGGGAATTATGCACCCCGGCACATTTGGCAGCGCCTGGGGGAAAGAGATCCTGAACAGGTGGCAGAAGCCCGGAGATATCACTAATGTGCCCAGATTACAAAATGCAATAGCAGGGCAGGATGCGTCTGGTTCATCACGCTGGCTCTACGATGCCTCCTGGTTGAATATCAAGAACATCACGTTGAGCTACAGGATACCTAACAGTGCTATTCGGAAAGCCGGCATCAGTGGAATACGTGTCTTTGGGAACGTGGATAACGCCAAGCTGTTCACCTCACATAAGGGAATGGATCCCCAGTTTGCGTTTGACGGCGTAGCGGATGCAACGTATACACCCTTCCGCACCGTGTCCTTCGGTTTGAACCTTAGTTTGTAATTCTTTAATCTGAAATGTTCATCATGAAAAATATATCGAAATATTTACTACCGGCTCTGTTATCCGCCCTGATATTGGGTGGTTGTAAAAAGAGTTATCTGGAGACCGCGCCCAGTAACCAGGTGACCACAGATGTGATCTTTAAAACGACCGAGGGCGCCCAGACGGCCCTGGATGGCCTTTACCGGCTGACGTATACATTTGGGATAGAAACTTACGGTGGCCATGACCTGTTTGGCCAGAAAGCACACGACCTTATAATGGACGTCATGGGAAATGACATGGTCATCAATTCAAGGGGTTACAATTGGTTTAATGGCGACTATCGGTATACTGCGGGAACCGATCCGTCGGATGGCCTGCGTTCCTACACTACCTGGATGTATTATTACCAGATAGTCAACAATGCCAACAACATCATTACGGCTATCGATAAGGCCAGCGGCGCCCAAAGCGAGAAAGACAAGATAAAAGGTCAGGCGCTGTTCATGCGGGCCCACTCTTATTTTTACCTGGTGAATTTCTGGCAGCACACCTATAAAGGGAATGAAAGCAAGCCCGGGATCCCGGTGTATTCGGAGCCTACCAGCAAGGGCAATGGAAGAGGCACCGTCCAGAATGTATATGACTCGCTCATTTTGGACCTTTCAAACGCCGAAACACTGCTGACCGGCAAGGTGAGAAGGGATCTTTCCAGCGTGGATATCACCACAGTGCAGGCGCTGAGGGCAAGAGTGGCATTGCAAATGGAAGACTATGCAACAGCCGCCACTTATGCTCAAAAAGTGACATCATCAGGAAAATACCCCCTGATGGATAACGCTGAATACCAGTCCGGATTTAATTCGGTAGACAACCCGGAATGGATCTGGGGCACAAAGGTCATCGTAGACCAGGCGACAGTATATGCATCCTGGTATTCGCATATGGATGCAGCGCCATTCGGCTATGCATCACTGGGGCAACAAAAGAAAATTACGAAAGCCTTATATGATCAGATACAGAATGGGGACATAAGGAAGACCGTATTCACCAAACCCGGTACAGGAACTACTTCGATCCCCGACTATACCCAGACAAAATTTCATCTGGCAGACCCCTCCAGCTGGGCAGGGGATTATATGTATCTCACCGTTGCCGAGGCTTACCTGATCGCCGCAGAAGCATTGGCGCGCACCGGACATGAACCGGAAGCCCATACAGCGCTGGAAACCCTGATCAAGAACAGGTATCCCGCCTACACTTCCGCCGCGTTGAGCGGGGCAAACCTGATCAATGAGATCCTTTTACAAAGAAGGATCGAACTGTGGGGTGAAGGCCTTGCGCTGCTGGATATCAAGCGGCTGAAACAAGGGGTGAACCGTCCCACTGGCGCAGGCAATCATGGCGCTCCCAACTACGATGCAATCGTATACACGCTGCCCGACCAGGATCCCAAGTTCCTGTTCAGGGTTCCGTCAGAAGAGCTCAATTCAAACAAGTCTATGACGGCAGCCGATCAAAATCCATAATAAGATCTCTTATTTAAAACATATGAATAAATAAATCCCATCATAATGAGAAATAAACTATTATCGATCATAGCGTGCGTGGTTGTTGCTTTTGTAACAATTGTCGCCTGCGATAAGAAAAAGGATATTCTTAAGGCCCCTGCCTATGCAGAGTTTGCTACTCCGATCGCATCGACTAAGTACTTTATAAAGAACGAGCCGGGATCTCAATTCAAGATACCCGTCGGTATCACTAACATTTCCAACGTCGACAGGAAGATCATTATCAAGGACTCTTCCAACAAGGCAGTGAATGGCACGCAGTATACCATCGAGTCCACCACCATTACCATCCCGGCCGGCAAAGCAAGCGATTCCCTCATTCTAAAAGGCATCTATGCCGGCTATCCTATCGGCAGGGTAGATACACTGTATCTAAAGATCGTCGGCGGCGATGTTCCGGCCAATGCCTATAACACGACCTATACTGTCACCCTCCAGGGATATTGCGATGTGGTCCCGGCTGATCTCACCGGCGACTTTGCCAAAACAGGCGATTATATCGGAGCCAGCGCCAGTCCTATGAATCCTTACACGGCGACCATCAGCGATTGGACATCCACAGGGGCCTCCAGCGCCACGATTAAAATACATAACCTGGGCTCTACCCCGGATTATGGTTTTGGGGATCTTTCAAGCGGAAATGGTTTTCTTCCCGACGATCCGGTAGCACTCGGGTTGACGGCTAAATTGGACTGGAGCAATCCTTCTAATTTTTCGGTTACGATCGATAAGCAGCCTTATGTGCTGGACTCTTATGGTAACGGCCCATCCACGGTTACTGGCACCGGGTCATTTTCTTCCTGTGCCGGTACCTTTACCATCACATTTAAGGTAGCCGACGCATCTGCCCCGAACGGCTATACCTCAGTTACCTCTGTCTTCAAGCGATAAGAAATAAACTATTGAAAAAAGGGAGGGTGTCTCAAAAGTAAATTGAGGCACCCTTTTTCAATTTCGGTTTTTACGCGAGTTTATGCACAGGGTTGGGATAAGTAGTTGAGGCGATCGTTAGAGAGGTTGAGAGATTTGGGTT
>Ga0068860_100000393_pt1 | contig 57188 bp, 52 predicted proteins | sample KBSSwiS32_FD_66597 | JGI IMG/M metagenome (GOLD analysis project Ga0068860, IMG submission 66597) | Switchgrass rhizosphere microbial communities from Kellogg Biological Station, Michigan, USA - KBS Switchgrass S3-2 | ecosystem: Host-associated > Plants > Roots > Rhizosphere > Soil ... | reverse complement strand
ACGGTCTGATGGGCAGGATGAGCCGGCTCGGCAACGACCTCTACAACGGCAGCAGGTCGGTCGACTTCGTCGGCCGCAAGTGGCTCTGGTACGCCATCTCCGGGCTGATCGTGCTGCTGGCGGTGTTCGGCCTGACGGTCAAGGGACTCAACTACGGTCTCGAGTTCACCGGCGGCAACCAGTTCACGGTCAGCAAGCTCGACCCGTCCGAGGCCAGCCAGGAGAACGCCGACAAGCTCCGCGAGGTCGTCGGCGGGCTCGGCATCAAGAATGCCGACGCTCCGGTGGTCTCGACCGCGGGCAAGACCTCGATCCTGATCCAGACCGAGGAGCTCACCACCGCCGAGAGCAGCGAGGTCACCCAGGCGATCGTCGACACCCTCGGCGTGGACCCGGCGCAGCAGATCTCCCAGGACCAGATCGGCGCGAGCTGGGGCGACGAGGTCAAGAACCGCGCCATCACCGGCCTGGTCGTCTTCCTGGTGCTCGTCATCCTGTTCATCTGGGCCTACTTCCGAGAATGGAAGATGTCGGCCGCTGCGATCGTGGCGCTCGCCCACGACATGGTCATCACGGTCGGGGTCTACGCGCTCTCCGGCTTCGAGGTCAGCCCGGCGACCGTCACCGGGCTGCTCACGATCCTCGGCTTCTCGCTCTACGACACCGTCGTGGTCTTCGACAAGATCCGTGAGAACACCAAGAACCTGCGAGCCAGCCGGACGACGTACGCCAGGGCGGCGAACCTCGCGGTCAACCAGACCCTGGTCCGCTCGATCAACACCTCCCTGGTCGCGCTGATCCCGGTCGGGGCGATCCTCTACGTCAGCGCCGTCCAGCTCGGCGCGAGCTCGCTGAAGGACCTCGCGCTCGCCCTGTTCGTCGGCATGGCGGCGGGTGCCTACTCCTCGATCTTCATCGCCACGCCGCTGCTGGTGCAGCTGAAGTCCAACGAGACCGACATCGTGCTCGCCGAGCGCCGGGCCAAGGCGCGCGAGCGCCGCAACGCCGACCGCTACGCCTCGGTGCCCGTCTTCAAGGACGACCTGCCGATCATGGACCCCGACGACGCGGCCGCGGGCGGCGTACTCGTCGCCGATCCCGACGACGACGACCTCGATGACCTCGACGAGGCGCCGCGCCCGAGCGCGTCGCCCGAGGCGATGGGGCGGGGCCGCACGGTCCCGACCCCGCAGCGACCGGTGGGTCAGAGTCGAGCCGCCGGACGGCAGCAGCCCACCCGCCAGCCCCGCTCGAAGCGCAAGTGACGCAGACGGACGTGACACAGGCCGCGCGTGAGGCGCTGCAGCGGATGGTGGTCGACGTCCCCGACTTCCCCGAGCCGGGGGTGGTCTTCAAGGACATCACGCCCCTGCTGGCCGACCACGACGCCTTCACCGCCGTGATCGGTGCCCTCGCCGCGGCCGGACGCGACGGGTCCGGCGCCACGGTGGTCGACAAGGTCGCGGGGATGGAGGCGCGCGGGTTCATCCTGGCCGCGCCGGTCGCGCTGGCGCTCGGCACCGGCTTCGTCCCGGTGCGCAAGGCCGGCAAGCTGCCGCGCGAGACCCACTCGGTCTCGTACGCGCTGGAGTACGGCGAGGCCACGCTCCAGCTGCACAGCGACGCGATCGCGCCGGGGGAGCGGGTGCTGCTCGTCGACGACGTGCTCGCGACCGGCGGCACGGTCGCGGCGACGCGCCGCCTGATCGAGTCGTGCGGCGGCATCGCCGTCGGCGTCGCCGTGCTGATGGACCTGAGCTTCCTGCCCGGTCGCGAGACGATCGGCGACCTGCCCCTGCACAGCCTGCTGACGATCTGAGTCGGCCGACTCCGCGGCCGCGTAGGCTGGGTGGGTGACCGAGGAGCGCACCGAGGAGCGCGCCGCGTCGGACGCCGACCCCACCGTCGAGAAGCGAGTCGACACGCCAGTCGACCAGCCCGTCGACAGGCCCGTCGAGCGGCTCCGCACCCGGCGCAACACGGCGCGCGCCGAGGAGCGCGGTGAGGGCACCACGACCAGCCCCGGCCCGGCGGCCACCCGGTCGATGCGCTCGCGATTGGCCCGGGTCGCGACGCGCAGCCAGCCCGGCAACCCGGTCCTCGACCCGCTGTTCCGGGCGATCCGCGCCAACCACCCCAAGGCCGACCTGGCCCTGCTCGAGCGCGCCTACAACACCGCCGCGGAGATGCACGGCACCCAGACCCGCAAGAGCGGTGACCCCTACATCACCCATCCGCTCGCGGTGACGACGATCCTCGCCGACATCGGCATGACCGAGCCGACCCTGGTGGCCGCCCTGCTCCACGACACGGTCGAGGACACGCCGTACACCCTCGAGCAGGTCAAGGCGGACTTCGGGGCCGAGGTCGCCCAGCTCGTCGACGGCGTGACCAAGCTCGACAAGGTCAAGTACGGCGACTCCGCGCAGGCCGAGACCATCCGCAAGATGATCGTGGCGATGGCCCGCGACATCCGCGTGCTGGTCATCAAGCTGGCGGACCGGCTGCACAACATGCGGACCCTGCGCTACGTCCGCCAGGAGACCCAGGAGCGGGTCGCCCGCGAGACCCTCGACATCTACGCGCCGCTGGCCCACCGGCTCGGGATGAACACCATCAAGTGGGAGCTCGAGGACCTCGCGTTCGCCACCCTGCACCCCAAGATCTACGACGAGATCGTTCGGATGGTCGCCGAGCGCGCGCCGTCCCGCGACCAGTTCCTGGCCGAGGTCATCACCCGCGTCGAGGAGGACCTCCGCGAGGCCAAGATCAAGGCCACGGTGACCGGCCGCCCGAAGCACTACTACTCGATCTACCAGAAGATGATCGTCGGCGGCCGGGAGTTCACCGACATCTACGACCTGGTCGGCATCCGCATCCTCGTCGCTGACGACCGCGACTGCTACTCGGTCCTCGGCGTACTGCACTCGCGCTGGAACCCGGTGCTCAACCGGTTCAAGGACTACGTCGCGATGCCCAAGTTCAACATGTACCAGTCGCTGCACACCACGGTCATCGGCCCGCAGGGCAAGCCGGTCGAGATGCAGATCCGCACCTTCGCCATGCACCGCCGGGCGGAGTACGGCGTCGCGGCGCACTGGAAGTACAAGGAGGACGGCCGGGTCGGCGTCGACACCGAGAAGCTCGGCGACCTCGACGACATGAACTGGGTCCGCCAGCTCCTCGACTGGCAGAGCGAGGTCGAGGACCCCGGTGAGTTCCTCGAGTCGCTGCGCTTCGAGATCAACCGCGCCGAGACCTATGTCTTCACCCCGCGCGGCGACGTCATCGCGCTGCCGTCCGGCGCGACGCCGGTCGACTTCGCCTACGCCGTACACACCGAGGTCGGGCACCACACGATCGGCGCCCGGGTCAACGGCCGGCTGGTGCCGCTGGAGTCCACGCTCGAGAACGGCGACGTGGTCGAGGTGTTCACCTCCAAGGCCCAGAACGCCGGCCCGTCTCGCGACTGGCTCACCTTCGTCAGGTCGCCGCGAGCGCGCTCCAAGATCCGGCAGTGGTTCACCAAGGAGCGCCGCGAGGAGGCGGTCGAGCGCGGCAAGGACCAGATCGCCAAGCTGATGCGCAAGGAGGGGCTGCCCCTCAAGCGGCTGATGTCGCACGAGTCGCTGACCCTGGCCGCCGAGCACTTCAAGATCGCCGACGTCTCGGCGCTCTACGCCGCCGTGGGCGAGGGGAACCTGTCCGCCCAGGCGGTCGTGCGCCGCGTCATCGACGAGCACGGCGGCGAGGAGGGCGCCTCGGAGGACCTGGCCGAGGCAGTCACGATCACCGGTCGGCGCGGCCGCGCCAAGAGCACCGGTGGCAGCGGAGGCGGCGACGCCGGCGTCATCGTCAAGGGCGCCCCCGACGTATGGGTCAAGCTGGCCAAGTGCTGCACCCCGGTGCCACCCGACGACATCCTCGGGTTCGTCACCAAGGGTGGCGGGGTCTCGGTGCACCGGACCGACTGCACCAACGCCAGCGAGCTGCGCAGCCACCCCGAGAAGCTGCTCGACGTCGAGTGGGCACCGACCGGCTCGTCGACGTTCCTGGTCAACATCCAGGTCGAGGCGCTCGACCGGGCCCGGCTGCTCGCCGACATCACCATGGTGCTGTCCGACGCGCACGTGAACATCCTCAGCGCCAACCTGCACACCACCCGCAACCGGGTCGCGAAGAGCCGGTTCACCTTCGAGATGGCCGAGGCCAAGCACCTCGACACCGTCCTCAAGGCGGTGCGCTCGGTGCCCGGCGTCTTCGACGCCTACCGCGTCACGCAGTAGCTCTGTCCGTCACGACCGGCACACTCACGGCGATCGGCGCGGCCGGGGAAGCTCCCCGACCGCACCGTCTGCCGTGCATGGTGTGTCTAGCGCTCTGACGAGCTGAGGGTCACGAGCGCAGTGCGTACCAGGAGATCGCCATCCGCTCTGCCTGGCCCGGCGTGAACTCGTTGAGGCACGGGTCGGTTCCGTAGCTCATGAAGTTGTGCACCGGGTCCATGCCGGGCTTCTTGCAGGTGTCGACGGCGTCGCAGTAGAAGATGTTGGAGCCGTCTCGCTGGTACGGCGTGTCCGCGACCTCGTCGCCGGGAGCGGTGCAGCCGTTCTCGAAGGTGTGCGCGAGGTTGAGCCAGTGCCCGACCTCGTGGGTCGCAGTGTCGCCCTCGTTGTATGGCGCGGCGCTGCCACCGGGCAGGCTCTCGTTGAGGAGGACCACGCCGTCGCGCAGGAGCCCGATGGTGCGCGGGTAGTACGCGTAGCCGAGCAGACCGAACGGGTCGAAGTTGGTGATGTAGATATTGAGGTCCGACCAGCCGCCCTGGTGCAGCGCCGGCTTGGCCTCCCTGTCGTCGCTGTTGTTGAGCCAGTTCCAGTTGTACCAGTCGTCGTTGGCCGTGTAGTCGAGGCCGGCGAGGTGGAACTGGAAGATCGTCGGCGCTGCGTTCGGCCCGGTGAGACCGGCGTAGGCGTCGTTCATCACCTGGATCTGGTCGTCGACCTGCTGCTGGGTCACACCACCGGAGCCGTCGGCTCGGGTGATGACGTGCACGTAGGTGTTGATGACGACCGGCGTGTCGGCCTTCGCGGTCAGGTGACCGCGCCGGGTGAGCATGCCGTTGCGCCGAAGCTGGCCCATGTGGCGCTCGAGCTTGCGCTGCAGCTGGCGGGTGCGCTTGACCGTGAGCGAGTTCGGGTCACGACCGTTGCTGTAGCCGGCCATCATGCGGTCGTCGCGTTGGGCCGACTTGCACAGGGCTGACTTGGAATGGTGAGCGGGTGCGGCAGAAACTTCCGAGACCGGAGCCGCGGTCCCCACTACTGAGAGTGCGAACGCCGAGGCGCCGACGGCGAGGAGCCGCGCGGTCCGCGACTTCAGTGCTTGGTGCATGAGTCCCCCCTGGTCCGAGAATGCGGTCCCCGCACCATCGCGCCGCCGCGGGCCCGGGTCAAGGAAACCGACGCGATTGCATCCCGACGGGTGAACTCAGCCCGATGGCGCTTCTCGTTCTGCTCGGCGGCGTGCGCCCTGCGGCGCCGGGTGTACGCCGTCCACTCGTCGAGCAGCGAGCGAAGCCAAGACGCAATCCCAGTGCTGACCGGCGAGTCAGTAGGAGATGCTGGTCCCGTGAGGTCCTCGTGAACCGCTGGTCGCTGCTCGCCGGGGCCATCGTCACGGAGGTGGCGGGGACGTTGGCGCTGCGTGGCGCCGTCGACCGGCCGTGGCTCTACGTCGTGACCGCCGCGGCCTACGTCGCGTCGTTCCTGGCGCTGGTCAGCCTGCTCAAGGGCGGGCTCCCGCTCGGGGTCGTCTACGGCACGTGGAGCGGGCTCGGGGTCGCGCTCACGGCGGGGCTGTCGTCGGTGCTGTTCGACGAGTCGTTCACCGCGCCGATGGTCCTCGGGCTGGCGCTGATCGTCTGTGGCGTCGTGCTGATCGAGGCCGGCTCCCACCCGTCCGGGACGGGACAGCCGTGACCTGGATCTACCTGGTCGGCGCCATCCTCACCGAGGTGCTGGCGACGCTCGCACTCCGCGCGGCCGCAACGGGCGCGCGTCGCTGGTACGCCGCAGTGCTCGTCGGCTACGTGCTGTCCTTCGTCCTGCTCTCCCGAGCCCTGCACGAGGGTCTCGGCATCGGCGTGGCCTACGGCATCTGGACCGCGATCGGAGTCGCCCTCACCGCCGTCCTCAGCCAACGGCTCTTCGGCGAGCCGCTCACCCGCACCATGGTCCTCGGCCTGCTGCTCGTCATCGCCGGCGTGGTCCTCCTCGAGGCCGCCTGACGCCGACCCGTCGTTACTCGTGTCGGGTAACGACGGGTCGGCGTGGAGAAGTGATGGTGACCCGTCGTTACTCGTGTCGGGTGACGACGGGTCGGCGTGGGTGGGGGCGCCCTGACTACAGGTAGACCCGGCTCGGACCGTTGAGCCTGGCAGCCGCGATCGCCAGGCGGTCCTCGACGGTGCGCCGGTGGCCGAACACGTCGTTGCGGCGGAAGACCTCGATCTCGAAGCCGGTCAGCCGACGGACGGCCTCGCGCCGGGCCTCGTCGTGCGCGCGCTGCTCCGGAGAGGAGTGCCACTCCGCGCCGTCGTACTCCACCGCGAAGAGGGAGCGGAGGTGGCCGACGTCGAGGCGCGCGATCAGCGTTCCGTTGACCCAGACCTCGAGCTGGGGCTCGGGCCGGGGCAGGCCGGCATCGATCCAGTAGAGACGCAGGATCGACTCGGGCGGCGACTCGGCGCGGCCGTCGGCCAGGGGCGCGAGGGTCCTGAGCGTCGTCACCCACCGCGCGCCGCGGAACCGCTCGATGCCGGCGAGGAACTCCTCGACCGGGAAGCCGTCGAGACGGAGCATCTGGTCGAGCGCGCTGATCGCCCGCTCCCGGGACCGGACCCGCCCCAGGTCCCACGCGGTCCGAAGCATCGTGGTGCAGGGGATCCCCAGGACCTCGGTGATGTCCTCGGGCCGCAGCCGGCGTTCGCCGTGGACTGCCAGGGCATTGCGCAAGCGACGACCGGGCGGCAGGTACATCGACAGCGGCAGCACCTCGAGGTGCTCGTTGGGGGCCAGCACCATCTCGGCGCCGAGCAGCCATCCGGCGTGACGATCGCAGATCACGGCGTCGGCCGGTGCGACCAGGATCAGGCACTGGGCGCGCAGGGCGATCGAGTCCGGGACCTGCACGGCGACGTACACGTTCTTGATCGGTCGGCGAAGGAGCCCCATGCGGGTCCACAGTCGCAGCAGTCGCTGAGGGACTCCGGCCGCGCGGGCCACAGCCGCGGTGAACGGTACGTCGAGGGGCAGGTTGCACGAGTCGTCCAGGAACGGTCTCCCGGGGTCGGCGATCAGATCGAGCATGTTTGTGAGGTTGACCCGATCGCACTCGTGTTGCATCGACCGGCAGCGCGCTCTGTGGACAACCTCGCGCGGCGACCGCCTGTGGAGAGATGCCGGCTCGGATTCGACCTGAGCGACGCCGACCCGTCGTTACTCGTGTCGGGTAACGACGGGTCGGCGTGAAGAAAGGACGGTGACCCGTCGTTACTCGTGTCGGGTAACGACGGGTCGGCGTGAAGAAATGACGGTGACCCGTCGTTACTCGTGTCGGGTAACGACGGGTCGGCGTGGAGTCAGGAGTAGTCGGCGGAGACCTTGCGGGCCATGTCGAGGAAGGACTGACGGGAGGCGAGGTTCTCCTCGAGGTCCTTGACCAGCTTCTCGTTGCCGGCCTCACGCGCCTTCGCTAGGTCGGCCTCGACCTGGGCGATCGCGGCCTCGAGCTGGGCCACCATGCCGTCGGCACGGGCCGACTTCTCCGGGTCGGACTTGCGCCACTGCTCGTCCTCGATCGTGCGGATGGCCTGCTCGACGCTGCGCATCCGGCCCTCGAGGTCCTTGATCCGCTCGCGGGGGACCTTCCCCGCCGCCTCCCACCTCTCGGCGATCGCCCGGAAGCCGCGCTTGGCGGCCTCGAGGTCCGTGACGGGCAGCAGGGCCTCCGCCTCGACGATGAGCGCCTCCTTGACCTCCGCGTTGGCGGCGTACTCGGCGTCCAGCGCGGCGTTGGTCGCGTCGCGCGCGCCGAAGAAGGTGTCCTGGGCGGCCCGGAACCGCCGCCACAGCTCGTCGTCGATGTCCTTGGGCGCAGGCCCGGCCGACTTCCACAGCCGCATCAGGTCGCGGTAGCGGCCGGCCGTCGCGCCCCAGTCGGTCGAGTCGGCCAGCGACTCGGCCTCCTTGACCAGCCGCTCCTTGACGTCGCGCGCCGCGTCCCGCTTCTCGTTCTGCTCGGCGAAGTGCGCCTTGCGGCGCCGGGTGTACGCCGTCCGGGCGCCCGAGAACCGGCGCCAGAGCGCGTCGTCGGACGCGCGGTCGATGCGGGGGAGCGCCTTCCACTCGTCGAGCAGGGAGCGGAGCCGGTTGGCCCCGCCGCGCCAGTCGTTGCCCTCGGCGAGCTTCTCGGCCTCCGCGACCAGCCGCTCCTTGGCCTCCTTGGCCTCGGCGGTCTTCTGGACGCGCTCGGCCCGGCGGGCCTCGCGCTGCGCCTCGATCACCGGCCGCAGCTCCTCGAGCCGCGCGGCCAGGGAGGCGAGGTCACCGACGGCGTTGGCCTCCACGACCTGGGCCGAGACCGTCTTGACCGACTCGAGGGCCTCCTCGGGCGACATCACGCCGGACCGGATCCGCTGCGCGAGGAGCTCGACCTCGAAGGAGAGCGCCGCGAACCGCTCGGTGAAGAAGGCCAGCGCCTCGGCGGGGGTCCCTGCTGGGTACTGCCCGACCGACCGTTCGCCGTCGGCGGTGCGGACGAAGACGTTGCCGTCCTCGTCGACGCGACCCCATTCGTGCACCGACCCCTGGCTCATCACTGCGGCATGCTAGTCAACGAGAGCGTCCTGATCACTGCCCACCCACAACCGATGCGGGGCTGTGACCTGTCGGCCGAGGGGCGATGGGTAGGGTTGGCCGGTGCTGATCGCCGGTTTCCCCGCAGGTCCGTGGGGCACCAACTGCTACGTCGTGGCGACGGCTCCCGGCGCCGAGTGCGTGGTGATCGACCCCGGCATGCAGGCCACCGAGGGGGTCGCCCGCGTCGTCGAGGAGCACCGGCTCAAGCCGGTGAGCGTGCTGGTGACCCACGGCCACGTCGACCACATGTTCTGCGTGGCGCCGGTGGCCGGCGGCTATGACGCCACCGCGTGGATCCACCCCGACGACCGGCATCTGCTCTCGGACCCGATGAGCGGCATGTCGGCCGAGACCGCGCGGATGATGCTCGGCGGCGACTACTCCTGGCAGGAGCCGGACGACGTCCGCGAGCTGACCGACCTCCAGGAGCTCGAGCTGGCCGGCGTCCGGTTCGTCGTCGACCACACCCCGGGGCACACCAGGGGCTCGGTGACGTTCCGTACGCCGTACGACGACCAGCCCGACATCAGCGAGGTCATGTTCTCCGGCGACCTGCTCTTCGCCGGCTCGATCGGCCGCACCGACCTGCCGGGCGGCGACCACCAGACGATGTTGCGCAGCCTGGCGACCAAGGTGCTCCCGCTTGCCGACGACATCGTCGTGCTGCCCGGCCATGGCGAGCAGACCAGCATCGGCCGCGAGCGCGCGACCAACCCCTTCCTGCAAGACCTCCCGAGCTACCGCTGAACGCCTGAGAGATGAGTGACAAACCCACCCCGCTGAGCGGGTTCCCAGAGCTGCTGCCCGAGCACCGGGCCGTCGAGCGCGCGATCATCTCGAGCCTCGCGGCCACCTTCGAGCTGCACGGCTTCGCCAACATCGAGACCCGCGCGGTCGAGCCGCTCGACAGGCTCTCCAAGGGCGGCGAGATCGACAAGGAGATCTATGCGCTGCGCCGGGCCCTGTCGACGAAGGGGGCCGACGACAGCGCCGGCGACTCCGGACTGGCGCTGCACTTCGACCTGACCGTGCCGTTCGCCCGCTACGTGCTCGAGAACGCCGGCAAGCTGGAGTTCCCCTTCCGGCGCTACCAGATCCAGCCGGCCTGGCGCGGCGAGCGGCCGCAGGAGGGGCGCTACCGCCAGTTCACCCAGGCCGACATCGACATCGTCGGGCGCGACGAGCTCGGCTTCCACCACGACGTCGAGGTGGTGCGGGTGATGGTGGAGGCCCTCGACCTGCTGCCGCTGCCGAACCTCTCCTTCCAGGTCAACAACCGCAAGCTGATCCAGGGCTTCTACCGCGGTCTGGGCATCCCCGACGTCACCGCGGCGATCCGGCAGATCGACAAGCTCGACAAGCAGCCCGCTGACGCGGTGAAGGCCCTACTGGTCAGCGAGGCCGGAGCCACCGAGGAGCAGGCGGGCCGCTGCCTCGAGCTGGCCACCATCCGCGTCTCCGACACGAGCTTCGTCGAGCGGGTCAGGGCGCTGGGGGTCGAGGACGAGCTGCTCGAGCAGGGGCTGACCGAGCTGGCCGCGGTCGTCGACGGCTGCCGCGAGGTGGTCAGCGCCCACGTCACCGTCGAGGCCAACCTGCGCATCGCACGCGGTCTCGACTACTACACCGGCACCGTCCTCGAGGTCTTCATGGAGGGCTACGAGCGGCTCAAGTCCGTGGCCGGCGGCGGGCGCTACGACGCCCTCGCCAGCGACGGCCGCACGACCTATCCCGGCGTCGGCATCAGCTTCGGCGTCTCGCGCACGCTGGTCCCGCTCTTCGCTGACGGCTTCCTCGCGCCCGGACCGAAGGTGCCCAGCCAGGTGCTGGTCGCGCTGGTCGACGAGGAGTCCCGCGAGGCCAGCGAGCGGGTCGCCACCGCGCTCCGACGCCGGGGCATCGCCACCGAGGTGGCCTCGAGCGCGCAGAAGTTCGGCAAGCAGATCCGCTACGCCGAGCGCCGGGGGATCCCGTTCGTCTGGTTCCCCGACAGCAGTGAAGTCAAGGACATCCGCAGCGGTGACCAGCGCGCCGCCGACCCAGCCAGCTGGACTCCAGAGGAGACGACACAGTGATCCGCACCCACGACGCCGGAAGCCTGCGCGCCGAGGACGCCGGCCAGACCGTCACGCTGGCCGGGTGGGTCGCCAACCGGCGCGACCACGGCGGCGTGGCGTTCATCGACCTGCGCGAGGCCAGCGGCGTGGTGCAGGTCGTGATCCGCGACGAGGCGGTCGCCCACCAGCTCCGCGCTGAGTACTGCCTCAAGGTCGTGGGTGAGGTGACCCTGCGCAAGGAGGGCAACGAGAACCCCAACCTCGCGACCGGTGCGATCGAGGTGGTGGCCAGCGACATCGAGGTCCTCAGCGCCGCGGCCCCCCTGCCCTTCCCGATCAGCGATCACATTGACGTGGGGGAGGAGGCGCGGCTGAAGTACCGCTACCTCGACCTGCGGCGTACGGCGCCCAACCACGCGATCCGGCTGCGCAGCAAGGTCAACAAGGCGGCCCGCGACGTGCTCGACGGCCACGACTTCGTCGAGGTCGAGACGCCGACGCTGACCAGGTCGACCCCGGAGGGTGCCCGCGACTTCCTGGTGCCCGCCAGGCTGCGGCCCGGCAGCTGGTACGCCCTGCCGCAGAGCCCCCAGCTGTTCAAGCAGCTGCTGATGGTCGCCGGCATGGAGCGCTACTACCAGATCGCGCGCTGCTACCGCGACGAGGACTTCCGCGCCGACCGGCAGCCCGAGTTCACCCAGCTCGACATCGAGATGAGCTTCGTCGTGCAGGACGACGTCATCTCGGTGGCCGAGGACGTGCTGGCCGCCGTCTGGGCCCTCGTCGGCTACGACCTGCCGCGCCCGCTGCCGCGGATGACGTACGCCGACGCGATGGCCCGCTACGGCACCGACAAGCCCGACCTGCGGATGGGTCTGGAGCTGGTCGAGTGCACCGACTACTTCAAGGACACCCCGTTCCGGGTCTTCCAGGCCCCCTACGTGGGCGCGGTGGTCATGCCGGGGGGAGCGAGCCAACCACGCAAGCAGCTGGACGCCTGGCAGGAGTGGGCCAAGCAGCGCGGTGCCCGCGGCCTGGCCTACGTGCTGGTGCAGGAGGACGGCGGGCTCGGCGGGCCGGTCGCCAAGAACCTCTCGGAACAGGAGTTGGCCGGCCTGGCGGCACACGTCGGCGCCCAGCCGGGTGACTGTGTCTTCTTCGCCGCCGGGCTGCCCAAGCCCAGCCGCGCGCTGCTCGGCGCGGCCCGGCTCGAGATCGGCCGCCGGGGCGGGCTCATCGACGAGGACGCCTGGAGCTTCCTGTGGGTGGTGGACGCGCCGCTGTTCGAGCCGGCCGACGAGGCGACCGCCGCCGGCGACGTCGCGGTCGGCGGGGGCGCCTGGACCGCGGTGCACCACGCGTTCACCTCACCCCAGGACCTCGACACCTTCGACACCGACCCAGGCGGTGCGCTGGCGTGGGCCTACGACGTGGTCTGCAACGGCAACGAGATCGGCGGCGGCTCGATCCGTATCCACCGCGAGGACATCCAGAAGCGCGTCTTCTCGGTGATGGGGATCGACGAGGCGGAGGCCAGGGAGAAGTTCGGCTTCCTGCTCGACGCCTTCACCTTCGGCGCGCCACCCCACGGCGGCATCGCGTTCGGCTGGGACCGGATCACCGCCCTGCTCGCGCACACCGACTCGATCCGCGAGGTGATCGCCTTCCCCAAGTCGGGTGGTGGGGTCGACCCGCTGACCGCGGCGCCCGCTCCGATCACCGCCGAACAGCGGAAGGAGGCCGGTGTGGACGCCGTGCCGACGGAGAATCTTCCGGCAGAGGGGGCTCCCGCCTGACAAATCAGGCGTCAGTGAGACCTATTTGTTACCTGCGAGGTCGCCGCTCGGCGTGTCAACTGGTTTAGTGTCAGCCGCGTTGTCGGCTCGCATGACGAGCTCGGGGGAGTCCTGACCGGAGGTGGCTTTGTCGTTCAGCGGTGGGGACCTGGTCGAGCAGGAGCTGGGGCTGACGCAGGACGAGCCACCTCGCGATCCCGCCACGCCGGCGGCGGGCTACGCCAGCAAGTCGCCCACGCAGATCGCCTTCGAGCGGCTGCGCAAGGATCCGATCGCCGTGCTGTGCTTCGTCGTCGTGGTGCTGTTCGTGCTGGTCGCGATCGGGGCACCGCTGTGGTGCCACCTCCTCGGCGTCTCCACCGACACCGTCCAGGCCAGCACCCGGGTCGACCTGGTCACCGGGTTGCCGAAGATCGGACCGCCCGACCACGGCTTCGACGCCTCTCACCCCTTCGGGGTGGCGCCCGGCAGCGGCAACGACAACCTCGCCTTCTGGATCTACGGCTGCCGGACCTCGCTGTTCCTGGCCTTCATGGCGACCGTGGCCACCACCATCATCGGCGTCGGGCTGGGGCTGCTCGCCGGGTTCGCCGGCGGCATGGTCGACGCGGTGATCGCCTTCTTCACCGACCTGTTCCTCACCTTCCCCTTCCTGGTGGCCGCGCTGGCGATGTCGCCGATCCTCCAGGACCGGTTCGGCACCAACACCAGCCTCTACAACAAGCTCAGCTTCTGGACCCTCGTGGTCATCCTGGTGATCTTCGGATGGATGGGCATGACCCGGCTGATCCGCGGCGAGGTGCTGTCCCTGCGCGAGCGGGAGTTCGTCAAGGCAGCGCGGGTCATGGGTGTCCCGACCCACAAGATCCTGCTCCGCGAGATCCTCCCCAACCTGATCGCACCCATCGTCGTCTCGATCTCGCTGGGCCTGCCGGCGTTCGTGGCGGCCGAGGCGGGCCTGTCCTACCTCGGCATCGGCGTCCAGGGCCAGCCGTCGTGGGGACAGACGATCAACAGCGCCACCAAGTACTGGCAGACCTACCCGCTGTTCCTGTGGGAGCCGGTGATCGGGATCACGGTGCTGGTCGTCGCGCTCAACCTGCTCGGCGACGCGATCCGTGACGCGTTCGACCCCAAGACTCGGCGCTGAGGCGCAGAAGACGTCAGCCGCGAAGGACCCGTGGCTGCGAGATGACTGTGGGAAATGACAGAGAGGCTCGACATGAAACGCAAGAAGGCGCTCGTCGCCGCGGCCAGCGTTGCCGCCCTGACCCTGGGGCTGGCGGCGTGTGGAGGCAGCTCCAACGACGGCAAGAGCGACAAGCCCTCGAAGACCTTCAGCGAGGGGGCGAGCTCGGCCAACGACAAGGACCCGACCGCGAAGGGCCCGGCTCCCGACGTGGAGGGCGCCAAGACCGGCGGTGAGATCACCGTCCTCGCGCCCGACCCCGACTCGGGTCCGGACAACCTGGACCCCGACGCTCTCTGGTCGGTGACCAACAACTCGATCGCCCAGGACCTGCTCTTCCGGTCGCTGACGACCTTCCGGCGCGACGCCAGCACCGGTCAGTACGTCCTGGTGCCCGACCTCGCCACCGACCTGGGCACGCCCAACGCCGACTTCACCGAGTGGAAGTTCACGCTCAAGGACGGCATCAAGTGGGAGAACGGCGACCCGGTCACGGCCGACGAGATCGCCTTCGGCATCAAGCGGTCCTTCGACTCCGACAGCTTCCCGACCGGCCCCGGCACGTCGTACTCCAACCCCTACTTCCTGGGCGGCAAGAAGTACACCGGCCCCTACTCGGGCGGACAGGACTTCCCGGCCGTCACGGTCAGCGGCAACGACATCATCTTGAAGATGGCCAAGCCGTTCCCGGAGATGGACTACTACGGCATCTTCCCGGCCATGGGCCCGGTGCCGCTGGACGCGAAGGTCCCCGACTACGGCCTCAAGCCGTTGTCGACCGGTCCCTACAAGATCGAGAAGTACACGCCCAACCAGGAGCTGGTGCTGGTCAAGAACGACCAGTGGGACCCCAACAGTGACCCGGCCCGGCACCAGTACGCCGACAAGTACACCTTCAAGTTCGACGTCGACCCGTCGGTCGCCGACCAGACGGTCCTCAGCGACAGCACTGACGGCGCGACGACCCTCGTGACCTCGATGCTGGCGCAGGACTACACCTCGGCCATCCAAGGCGGCAAGGACGCCAAGACCGACGTCGGGTCCTCGCCCTGCACGGCCATGTCGATGCCCAACTACCAGAAGATCCCGCAGCTCGAGGTGCGCCAGGCACTCGCCTTCGCCTACCCCTACGAGGACGCGTGGGCCGCAGCCGGCGAGCTGCCCGGCGTCACCCTGGCCAACGGGGTGACCGACCCCGACCTCGGCTTCGGCATCCTGCCGCCCGGCATGGCCGGCCGGCAGCCGTGGAACCCGGAGATCGACGGCGAGACCATCCAGTACGACCCCGAGCACGCCAAGGAGCTGCTGGCCAAGGCCGGCTTCAAGCCGGGCGAGTTCGAGGCCGCGTGGGTCTACGACTCGAGCACCCCGGAGGGCAAGGCGGCGATGGAGCAGGTCAAGCTCGCCTACCAGAAGTCCGGCTTCGACCCGCACCCCTACCCCTACGGCGCGGGCAGCCTCTACGACGTCTGGACCGACCCCGACAACCCGCTCTACAAGAAGATCAACATCCTCGGCACCGCGTGGTGCCAGGACTGGCCGTCGGCGGCCACCTTCCTGCCGGTCATCGTCGGCACGGGTAGCCCCTACAACACCGGCGGCTTCTCGGAGCCCTCGATCGACGCCGAGATCGAGCGGATCCAGACCCAGGTCCCGATCGACGAGCAGGCCGACGCCTGGGGCGCGCTGGAGCAGAAGGTGATGACCGACTTCATGCCGGTGATCAACCGCGGCTACATCAACACCATCGCGGGCATCGGCTCGGGCATCGGCGGGTTCGCCAACGACACCTCGGTGGGAGGTGCTCCCAACTACCGCGACATCTTCGTGAAGTGACCGCGACCAGATCGCGGATGTCGTAGTCAGCACGACCGGCTGGGTGGGGCTCGTCCCCACCCAGCCGGCGTGGGCCGGATCCCAAGCCAACTGCTCGCCGGCTGCCGGCCCGTAGACCTGGTGGGAGTAGGAGACAGATGTTCACCTTCCTCGTGAAGCGCCTCGTGTCGGGGTTCGTGATCGTCGTGATCGTCTCGCTGGCGGTCTTCACGCTCTTCTTCTACGGACCCAAGAGCCCGGCGCTGGAGCTGTGCCGCCGTGACACCAACAACCGGTGCGGGCCGACGTCGCCGAAGCTGAAGCTCTACGAGGAGCGGCTGGGCTACAACAACCCGATGCTCTCGGAGTACGGCAAGTGGGCCAAGGGCGTCGCGGTCGGCCGGACCATCACGATCGGCGCCACGGCCTACAAGTGCCCCGCGCCGTGCCTAGGGATCTCCTACCGCGACCGCACCCTGGTCAGCGACCAGCTCAAGGACAAGTTCCCGGTCACGCTCAGCCTCGCCGTAGGCGCCTCGGTGCTCTACCTCGTGATCGGCGTTGGGACCGGGGTCGTCGCGGCACGAAGACGCGGGTCGAAGACCGACAAGCTGCTGGTCTCGTCGACGCTCGTCTTCAGCTCGATCCCCTACTACCTGGTGGCGCTGCTGAGCATGCTCACGCTGACGATCTCCAGCGACATCTTCCCGAAGGTGGAGTACCACTCCTTCCTGCACAACCCGCTCAAGTGGGCCACCGGGCTGCTGCTGGTCTGGCTGGTGCTGGGCATCTACGGGTCGACGTCCTACACCCGCTACGCGCGGGGCTCGATGATCGAGTCGCTGAGCGAGGACTACGTCCGCACGGCTCGCGCCAAAGGGCTGAGCAACCGGGCTGTCGTCGTGGGCCACGCCCTGCGGTCGGCACTCGTGCCGGTCGCCACGATCTTCGGGCTGGACTTCGCGTTCCTTATCGGCGGGACCGTCTTCACCGAGAAGATCTTCCAGCTCGAAGGCATCGGCAAGTGGGGCCTCGACGCCACCTACATCAAGGACCTGCCGGTCGTGCAGGCGACGTCGCTGGTCCTGGCCGTGGCGGTGGTGGGCGCCAACATCCTCGTCGACATCCTCTACAGCTTCCTCGACCCGAGGGTCCGACTTTCATGACGACCCTGATGCCGAGCCCCACGTTCGGGGCCGGGGCCGACGGCGGCCCGCTGCTGGCGGTGGAGAACCTCACCGTCCAGTTCCCGACCGCCGACGGGCTGGTGCAGGCCGTCAGCGACCTCAGCTACACCGTCGAGCAGGGCAAGACCCTCGGGATCGTCGGCGAGTCCGGCTCCGGGAAGTCCGTCTCGAGCATGGCCGTGCTGGGGCTGCACGACGCGCACAGCGCCCGTATCGCCGGCTCGATCAAGGTCGCGGGCGAGGAGATCGTCGGGGCCGACGAGCGGACCATGCGACGGCTGCGCGGAAACACCGTCGCGATGATCTTCCAGGACGCCCTCGCCGCGCTCCACCCGTTCAAGCGGATCGGCAAGCAGCTGGGGGAGGCCTACCGCGTCCACCACCCGGACGCCACCAAGCGCGAGGCGCGGCGGCGGGCCATCCAGATGCTCGACCGGGTCGGCATCCCGCAGCCCGACAGCCGGGTCGACGACTTCCCCCACCAGTTCTCGGGCGGCATGCGGCAGCGGGCCATGATCGCGATGGGGCTGGTCAACGACCCCGCGCTGCTGATCGCGGACGAGCCGACCACGGCCCTCGACGTCACGGTCCAGGCGCAGATCCTCGACCTCCTGCAGGACCTGCAGCGCGAGTTCAACTCGGGGATCATCCTGATCACCCACGACCTGGGTGTGGTCGCCGAGGTCGCCGACGACGTGCTGGTCATGTACGGCGGCCGCGGGGTCGAGTACGGCCCCTGCCGGGAGATCCTCGTCCACCCGCAGATGCCCTACACCTGGGGGCTGCTGTCCAGCGTGCCCGACGTGCACGCCGACCCCAACGCGCGGATGATCCCGATCCCCGGCAACCCGCCCAGCCTGCTCGACCCACCCGGGGGCTGCCCGTTCCACCCCCGGTGCGCGCACGTGCACAAGGTGCCCGGCGACCTGTGCCGGACCGCGCTGCCCGACCTGGCGCCCGGGCCTCGTGGCGGCGGGCACCTCAAGCGCTGCCACCTCGTCGACCCCGAGCAGATCTACCAGGCTGAGGTGCTCCCGGAGATCGCCCCCGATCTCTCCGAGCCAGGAGGCGAGCAGTGACGTCGACCCCCCACCCGGACGCCGTCGACCCGGCACCCGTCGACCCGGCACCCGCCGACGATGCGCCCCCGGAGTTCGAGGAGCTGGTGGCCCAGACCCACCGAGCGACGACGCTCGACCCGACGGCGGAGCCGGTCCTGACCGTCGAGAACCTGCAGATGTACTTCCCGCTGAGGTCACCGCTCGTACGCCGGACCGTCGGCTACGTGCAGGCGGTCGACGGCATCTCCTTCCAGGTCCCGCGCGGCGGCTCCCTTGGACTGGTCGGCGAGTCCGGCTGCGGCAAGTCCACGACCGGGCAGCTGATCACCCGGCTCTACAAGCCCACCAAGGGCTCGATGATGTTCGAGGGTCACGACCTGGCGACGGTCGGCAACAGGGCGATGAAGCCACTGCGCCGCGACGTGCAGATGATCTTCCAGGACCCCTACAGCTCCCTGAACCCCCGGCACACCGTCGGGACGATCGTCGGGACCCCCCTGCGCACCCACAAGGTGGTGCCCAAGAACAAGGTCCTCGCTCGCGTTCGGGAGCTGCTCGAGGTGGTGGGGCTCAACCCCGAGCACTACAACCGCTACCCCAACGAGTTCTCCGGCGGGCAGCGCCAGCGGATCGGGATCGCGCGGGCCCTGGCGCTCCAGCCCAAGCTGCTGGTGGCCGACGAGCCGGTCTCGGCGCTGGACGTCTCCATCCAGGCGCAGGTGGTGAACCTGCTCCAGGACCTGCAGCAGGAGTTCGGGATCGCCTACCTCTTCATCGCCCATGACCTGGCCGTGGTCCGCCACGTGTGCCCGGAGGTGGCGGTGATGTACCTCGGGAAGATCGTCGAGATCGCCGATCGCGAGTCCCTCTACGAGCACGCCCACCACCCCTACACCCAGGCCCTGCTCTCCGCCGTCCCCGACGTCCAGCAGGCCGCGGTGGGAGGTCGGCGCGAGCGGATCATGCTCACCGGCGACGTGCCGAGCCCGATCAACCCGCCGTCCGGCTGCCGGTTCCGCACCCGCTGCCCGATCGCGCAGGAGATCTGCGCCCGTCACGAGCCGCCGCTGATGCAGATCGGCCCCCGCCACAAGGTGGCCTGCCATTTTGCCGGTGAGCTCGGCGACCACCCGGTCCAACCCGTCACCGCTCCGCTGTACGCCGACGGCGCGCCGGCCGGTCACGCCGACCCGGTCACCCAGGTCAGCAGCGAGGTCGGCTTCGGCGCGCGATGGCTCGACCTCGGTACGGGCGAGCTGCGCGGCGATGGCGGGAAGGTCGCCGGTGCGGCCGGTCACTGAGGCCCGGATCTTCCCAGCGCACCCCCGATCTGCCGGAGGATCGACGGTGTCGATCGGTCCATCCCTCGAGACCAGATCGTTACCGCCTCGCGACTTGCGGGGAGGCCTGGGTCACATAGAGTGCCGAGAGCCGGTGGGTCCGGCCCCTCGGGAACAGGGCTGCGAAAGGGAGACCAGGTGACGCTGACCGCATCCAACCTGGAGTCGCACAGCGACGACCACTTCGTCGATGCAGAGGCCGACGCACAGGCGGGGAGGGTCGATGTCGAGGGGCGCTCACCCCTGCGGCTGGCCTGGGCCCGGTTCCGCAAGGACAAGCTCTCGATGGCGGCCCTCGTGGTCACCACCATCTTCGTGCTCTGCGCGATCTCCTCGCCGATCCTGCTCAAGCTGGGCGTCCTCGACCCCTATACCAACCACACCGACCTCCTGGTCCCCGAGACGGGCTTCTTCCCGCGCGGGGCCCTGGGCGGCATCAGCATCCACCACCCGATGGGCGTCGAGCCACAGATCGGGCGCGACGTGCTCTCCCGGCTGATGCTGGGAGCGACGCTGTCGCTGACCATCGCGCTCGCCGCGTCGCTCATCACGGTGGCCTTCGGCACGGTGGCGGGCATCATCGCCGGCTTCACCGGCGGCATCGTCGACGGGATCATCGGCCGGATCATCGACCTCACCCTCGCCTTCCCCGCCACCCTGATGCTGCTGGGCCTCTCCCAGGTGGCCGTCGACAAGATGAAAGCCATCGGGATCCCCAACGGCCCCAACGGCGCGTTCGTCAACGGCTTCTACATCGTCTTCGTGCTGGCCGTGTTCGGCTGGCCGCCGGTCGCCCGCCTGATCCGCGGCCAGGTGCTCACCATCCGCGAGCGCGAGTTCGTCGACGCGGCGATCCTGATGGGCGCCTCGCGCCCCCGGATCTACTTCAAGGAGATCCTGCCCAACCTCTGGGCGCCGCTGCTGGTCTACTTCACGCTGCTGATGCCGGCCTACGTCTCGGCCGAGGCGGCGCTGAGCTTCCTCGGCGTCGGCATCAAGAACCCCACGCCAACGCTCGGCAACGTGCTCAACAGCGCGGTCCAGTTCGCGATCGGCGACTTCTTCTTCTTCTTCATTCCCGCAGCGATCATCGCGGCCATCGTCATCGCGTTCAACCTTCTCGGCGACGGGGCGCGCGACGCCCTCGACCCGAGGGCCGGCCGCTAGGCGGCACGGCCTCACAGGCTTTCCCTCAGGAAAGAAGCGCCGGAATCACGGCGAGCCACATCCCCTCCGAAGGAGAAAATTGATGGGAACCAATCGGAAGCGGCTGGTAGCAGCAGCCGCATCCATGGTCGTCGCCGTCGGCGTCGCCGGCTGTGGTGGCGACTCGGGAAGCGGCTCGGGTCCAGGTGACCAGAGCAGCCAGACAGTCAAGGCCGATGTGCCCAAGGGCGGCACCGTCTTCTCGTTGGAGCAGTCGGTCACCCAGTCGTGGGACCCGCAGCGCACCTACACCGGCCGTGACCTCTCCAACATGAACCGGCTGTTCTCTCGCGGCCTGGTGATGTTCCCGGTCGGTGCCACCGACCCGGAGGAGGGCGCGACCCCGATCCCCGACCTGGCCACCGACACCGGTCAGGCCAACGAGGACGCCACGCAGTGGTCGTTCACGCTCAAGGACGGCCCGAAGTGGCAGGACGGCAAGCCGATCACCTGTGAGGACCTCAAGTACGGCATGTCGCGCACCTTCGCGACCGACGTGATCACCGGCGGCCCCAACTACATCATCGGCTACCTCGACATCCCCCAGGATGCCAACGGTGAGCCGGCCTACAAGGGCCCCTACACCGGTGAGGGTCAGGACCTGTACGACAAGGCCGTGACCTGCGACGGCAACACCATCACCTACCGGTTCAAGAAGCCGTGGCCGGACTTCCCGCTGGCCATCGCCTCGCTGCGCTCCTTCGACCCCTACCGCCAGGACCAGGACAAGGGCGCCAAGTCGCAGCTGGTCCCGTTCTCTGACGGCCCCTACAAGATCGACGACGCCGGCTGGAACGCCGACACGGGTGGCACGTTCATCCGCAACGACCAGTGGGACGCGACCGAGGACACCAACCGGCAGGCCAACCCGGACAAGTTCACGTTCACCCTCGGCGTCGAGGCTGAGGTCGTCATCGACCGGCTGATCGCCGACCAGGGGGACGACGCCAGCGCGATCTCCACCCGTAACGTGACCCCGGCGCAGTTCCCGCAGATCACCGGGGACGTGGCGGCGCGGGCGGTCGACTTCGCCTCGCCGTTCAGCAACTACCTGGTGCCGAACTTCAACCGGGTCACCAACCTGCAGGTGCGTCAGGCGCTGGCTGCGGCCACCGACCGGGCCGGCTACAGCGCGGCGCTGGGTGGCGACAAGGCCTCCAAGCCCTCGCAGTCGATCGTCAACCCCTCGACGCCCGGCTACGTCGCCAACCCGGCCTACAGCGCGGACGGCAAGCCGGACATCGAGAAGGCCAAGCAGCTGCTGGAGCAGTCCGGCGAGACGCTGCCCTACCCGATCAAGCTGACCTACCCGATCGGCTCGGACGCCAGTGAGAAGGCGTTCGCGGCGCTCAAGGCCAGCTATGACCAGGCCGGGTTCGACGTGACGCTGGACGGTCTGGACCCCTCGGGCCCCTACTACGACACCATCCAGAAGCCGGGTTCGGACTCCGACCTGATCTGGGGTGGCTGGGGTGCTGACTGGCCCTCGGTCTCCACGGTGATCCCGCCGCTGTTCGACAGCCGGATCAACATCGTCGGCAAGTCGTCCAACGGTCAGGACTACGGCAACTACAAGAGCGACGCAGCCAACGCCGCCATGGACGCTGCCGCGGCCGAGACCGACCTCGACAAGGCCAACCAGATGTGGGCTGACCTGGACAACCTGCTGGTGCAGGACGTCGCCTACATCCCGCTCGACGTCTCGCAGTTCTACTTCCTGCGCGGCTCCAACGTGGAGAACTACGTCAACGCGGCATCGACGAGCGGCTACCCGGACCTGGGTGTCATCTCGGTCAAGGACGGCGGCAAGTAAGGCTCGGTTCGCAGTGAGTGCAAGCCGGGTTCGGCCCTGCCTTTCGGGCAGGGCCGAACCCGTCCCTCCGATCGAAGGCTCCGATGCGCACCTGTGACCCAACCGTGACTGCCAGCAGACCCGTCACCGGTCGCCGAGCAGGAGACTGGGCCGGTGGCTGACGGGCCCTGGCTGGAGCGACCACGCCTCTTGGCGCTCCACGTCGGAGAGATCGCCTCCTTCGTCGCGCTCGTGGACCATGACGGGTTCACGACCGCCGCCCGCGCCATGAACCTCTCCCAGGCGGCGTTCAGTGCCCGCATCCTGCGGCTCGAGCGAGCGCTGGGCGTGACCTTGGTCGACCGCTCGGTCAAGCGGCTGACCCTGACCCGCGAGGGGCGCGCCTTCCAGCCGCTGGCCCGGTCGCTGCTGTTCATGCTGGGCGCGGTCGCGGACTCCGTGGACGCCCACCGCGCCGGCGTCTGAGGGGCACTACGTGCCGAGGTACCCGGCGAAATGGGCCGGGTCGACCCGCGTGGAGACGGCCCGGCCGAACTCGCACATCTCCTCGATGAACTCGACGCCGTCGATCCGGTCGAGGCGGTCGGCGGACAGGTGGCCGACGCCGAGCCCCGCCAGGCTCGCCGGGTGGGTCTCCGCGTCGTAGCGGAGGTAGGTGAACAGCGGCTCGGCGAGCAGCCCGGCGCCGCCGACCAGGTCACCGAGCTCGCTGTCGAGCGGCGGCCCGGACCGGCACTCGCCCAGGACCCGGCACAGGACGTCGTTCTGGACGGCCGCGCTGTGGATCAGGGCCTCAGGCACCTGGGTGGCGTAGCTGAGGAGGTTGAGGTCGTCGGCGTGCAGCTCCTTCCGGAGCCGCACGCTGGTGCCGGTCCCGACACTCACCAGCAGCAGCTCGTCACGCCCGGTCGGCCAGCCGAGCTGGTAGGCCGGGAGCGTCGCCATCAGGAACAGCTGCAGGGCCGGGTTGTTGAGCGTGGTGACCGCGCCGTCGCTGAACACGAAGGTCTGCGGGCCGACTGCCACCTCCTCGGGCACGAAGAACGTCGGTGCCGCGGCGCTCGCGCGGACCAGCTGCCACAGCGGCAGGTCGAGGTTGGTCGCCCCGCCGCCGCCGCGAGGCTGGTTGTACTTGGCCGTCGGGTTGCTGCTCACCGGCCACGGCGAGCCGGTGCTGGTGTTGCGCATGCCCAGCATCAGCAGGCAGCGCAGGTCGGGCGACCCGAGGGTGCGCTCCTCGCCGAACTCGCGGCGCAGCACCGTCTCGATGCCCGCTTCGTCGTAGCGCGCGTGGACCAGGTCGAGGAGACCGGCCCGGGTGAAGATCGCGCGCATGTTGTCGCGGTAGAGCTGCTGGATCCGGCTCACCGGCAGCCCGAGAGCCACCCCGCCCGCGATGATCGCCCCGGTGCTCGTGCCGCCGACGTAGTCGAACCAGTCGCCCAGCACCAGCTCGGGGTCGCCGGTCTCCTCGCGCAGCAGCTGCTCGACCCTGGCCAGCACCTCGAGCGCGACGACCCCGCGGACGCCACCGCCGTCGATGCTCAGCAGCTTGTGGACCATGCGGGCAACCTAAGCCCAACGACCGGCTCCGTAACCTGTCCGTATGCAGACCGCGCGGCCCGCGTCGCCCGACGAGGTGGCGACCATCCTGGGCGAGACGGGCTACCTGTGCGACGACGCGCTCGCGACCGTCGCGTTCCTCGCGCTGCGGATGGAGCGGCCACTGCTGCTCGAGGGCGAGCCGGGCACCGGCAAGACCGCGCTGGCCGAGGCGATCGCCGAGGGGCTCGACCTGCCCCTGGTCCGGCTGCAGTGCTACGAGGGCATCGACGCGACCCAGGCCCTCTACGACTGGGACTTCCCGCGCCAGATCCTGCACCTGCGGGCGCTGGAGGCGGCCAGGGCCCCCGGCTCGGACGCCGTCGACGTCGAGGAGGCCGAGAAGAGCCTCTACGACGAGCGGTTCCTGCTTGCCCGTCCCGTGCTGGCCGCGCTCCAGCAGAGCCCGGCGGTGCTCCTGGTCGACGAGGTGGACCGGGCCGACGACGAGTTCGAGGCCTTCCTGCTCGAGGTCCTCTCGACCTACCAGGTCAGCATCCCGGAGCTCGGCACGGTCGCGGCGGCCACCCCGCCGCTCGTCGTACTGACCTCCAACCGGACGCGCGAGCTGCACGACGCCCTCAAGCGGCGCTGCCTCTACCACTGGATCGACCACCCCGGGCTGGAGCGCGAGGTGCAGATCGTGCGCAGCCGGGCCCCCGAGGTATCCGCGGAGCTGGCGCGGCAGGTCGTCGGCGTCGTCCAGCGGCTGCGCGAGGCCGGCCTGCAGAAGCCGCCCGGCGTGGCCGAGACCCTCGACTGGGCGCGGGCACTCCAGCACCTCGGCACCACCACCCTCGACCTCGAGTCGTCGGCGCGGACGCTCGGCGCGCTGGTGAAGTACCGCGAGGACGCCCAGAAGGTGCGCCAGGCCCTCGACCAGCTGCTGCGGCCATGACGGCCACCGTCCGCGAGCCGGACGAGATCCTGCTCGGCTTCACCCGGGCCCTGCGGGCCGCCGGCGTGCCCGTCACCCAGGACCGCGCCCAGGGGTTCCTCGGCGCGGTGGCACTGGTGGGCCTGGACGACGCCGCGGCCACGTACGTCGCCGGCCGAGCCACCCTGTGCGCCTCGCCCGACGACCTGGCCCGCTACGACCAGGTGCACGAGGCCTACTTCAACGCCCGCGACGGGCTGCCCAGGTCGAGGCCGGCGGAAGAAGGCGTGCCGACGTTCTCCGGGCTGCCGCTGTCCGACGGTGACGGCGGCACGGCGGAGGAGACCGACGAGGCCGTGGTGCGCGCGATGGCGAGCGACACCGAGGTGCTGCGGCACCGCGACGTCGCGAGCATGTCGGCGGCCGAGAAGGCGCGGCTGGCTGCGATGTTCGCGACGCTGCGGCCGCGCTCGCCCCGCCGGCGTACGTCTCGGCACCGGCGCTGGCACCGCGGCTCGGTCGACGCCACCCGCACGCTGCGGGCCAGCCTGCGCCGGCTCGGCGAGCCCGCTGACATCGCCTGGCGCCGCCGCGGGAACAAGCCACGCCGCGTGGTGCTTCTGGTGGACGTGTCCGGTTCGATGAGCGGGTACGCCGACGCGCTGCTGCGGCTCGCGCACCGCATCACCACGGCTGCCGCTGCCGGCGGCGGGGTCGTCGAGACGTTCACCGTCGGCACCCGCCTGACCCATGTGACGCGGGCGCTGCGCGGCCGGGACGCGGAGCGGGCGCTGGTCGCCGCAGGCGAGACCGTCCCGGACTGGTCTGGTGGCACCCGGCTGGGCGAGACCATCAAGATCTTCATGGACCGGTGGGGCCAGCGGGGCCTGGCCCGCGGCGCGGTGGTCGTCGTGTTCAGCGACGGCTGGGAGCGCGGCGACCCGGCCCAGCTGGCCGAGCAGATGGCCCGGCTGCAGCGGGTGGCCCACCGCGTCGTGTGGGTCAACCCGCACCGCGGCAAGCGAGGCTACGAGCCCGTGCAGCAGGGCGTGCTCGCCGTCCTGCCGCACGTCGACGACTTCTTGGCGGGCCACTCGCTGGCCACCTATGCCGAGCTCGTGGAGGTGGTGGCCCGTGCGTGACGTGCTGCCTCAGCTCCTGAAGTGGTGGGAGGCCGACGAGACGGTCGGGGTCGGGACCGTCGTCGCGACCTTCCAGTCGGCTCCCCGGCCCGCGGGTGCGTCCATGCTGGTCGGCCCGGACGGGACCGCCGTCGGGTCGGTGTCCGGTGGCTGCGTCGAGGGCGCGGTCTACGACCTCGCCCAGACGGTCGTCGAGTCCGGGACGTCGGTGCTGCAGCGCTACGGAGTCTCCGACGACGACGCGTTCGCGGTCGGCCTGACCTGTGGCGGAATCCTCGACGTCTACGTCGAGAAGGTCTCCCGCGAGACCTTCCCCGAGCTCGGCGAGCTCGCCGCCGACATCGAGGCCGGCCGGCCGGTCGCGCTGGCCACCGTCATCGAGCACCCCGACCCCTCCTGGCTGGGCCGGCGCCTCGTCGTACGCCCCCCCGCCGCGATAGTCCGTGACGAAATGGCTGTTGATAACCCCCCATCCACAACCACTTCGTCACGGACTATCGCGACGTTGGGGTCGGCGAGGGCCGACGATGCGGTGCGCGACGACGCGATGGGGCTGCTGGCGGCGGGTCACAATGCGACGCTGACCTACGGCCCGGATGGCGAACGGCGCGGCGAGGGGATGCGGGTCTTCGTCTGGGCGTTCGCGCCCAAGCCGCGGCTCCTGGTCTTCGGGGCCATCGACTTCGCGGCGGCCGTGGCCCGGGTGGGCGCGTTCCTCGGCTACCACGTCACGGTCTGTGACGCCCGGCCGGTCTTCGCGACCAACAGCCGTTTCCCCGAGGCCGACGAGGTCGTCGTGGACTGGCCGCACCGCTACCTCGCCGCCGAGGTCGAGGCGGGCCGGATCGACCCGCGCACCGTCGTGACGGTGCTGACCCACGACCCGAAGTTCGACGTCCCGCTGCTCGAGGTCGCGCTGCGGCTGCCCGAGGTGGCCTACGTCGGGGCGATGGGCTCGCGGCGTACGCACGAGGACCGGCTGGCCAGGCTCCGCGAGGCCGGGCTCACCGACGACGAGCTCGCCAGGCTCTCCAGCCCGATCGGTCTCGACCTCGGGGCCAGGACGCCGGAGGAGACGGCGATCAGCATCGCTGCCGAGATCATCGCCGGCCGCTGGGGCGGGAGCGGCGAGCGGCTGGCTCACACCGACGGCCGGATCCACGGGGAGACCAGCCCGCTCGGCTGACTGCCCCGGGCCACTGTGACCGCGGTCACGCGGCGAGTAGCCTCGAACGCGTGGCACGGGGTGAGCTGAGCTCGCGACGGCAGGACGCCGTCCGGGCGTGGACGACGTTCGTCGAGCACGGCGACGAGGTCGAGGCTCTGGTCCGCCCCGAGATCCTCAGCTCGTGGACCCGGTCCGCGGCCGCCGGCACCATCGACGTCAAGGAGGCGCCGCTCGCCGACGAGTCGGAGATCGCGGCCATCTGGCGCGACTCACCGCTGCAGCGGGCCGTCGAGAACGTCGAGCAGGAGCTGCGCCGCACCGCCGAGGACGGCGACCTGGTCATCGCGGTCACCGACGCCGACACCCGGATCCTGTGGACCTACGGCGGCCGGGTGATGCGCCGCAAGGCGGAGACGGTGAACTTCGTGGCCGGCGGGCGCTGGGACGACGAGTCCGTCGGCACCAACGCCCTCGACCTCGCCAACCGGCTCGCCGAGCCGGCCATGGTCTTCAGCGCCGAGCACTACGCCTCGATCGTGCACAACTGGGTCTGCTGGGCCGCGCCCGTCTTCGACCCGCTCACCGGTGCCAAGCTCGGCGTCATCGACCTCTCGACCACCTGGGACCGGACCCACCCGATCGGCCTGGCCACGGCCCGCGTGATGGCAAGGCTGATCGAGTCGGCCATGCCGATCTCGACCCACCATCCCTCCGCCCTGGCAGACGTCATCCGCGATCCCGGGCTGGTGATGACGCTGCTCGGCACGGCCGAGACCTACCTGGATGGGCAGCGCCTGCTGCTCAACCGCCGCCAGACCGAGGTGCTGGCGCTGCTTGCCCTGCACCCGCAGGGGCTTTCGCTCGAGCAGCTGCACGCGATGCTCTACGGCGACCAGGCGATCACCTTCTCCACGCTCAAGGCCGAGGTCTCGCACCTGCGTGCCGCCCTGGGAGGCCAGCTCGGCTCGCGCCCCTACCGGCTGCTGATGCCGGTGGAGACCGACGTGGAGCACGTGCTCGCGCTGCTGCGACGCGGTGAGGTGGCCGCGGCGGTCGAGGCCTACGGCGGCGACCTGCTGCCGGGCTCCAACTCCCCGGCCCTCTCCGAGCTCGCCGAGTACGTCGCCGTCGCCCTGCGCGAGGCGTTGCTGGCCGACCCCCAGCCCGACGCCGTGGTCCGCTACAGCGAGCTCGCGCCCTACGACGCCGAGGTGCTGGAGGTCTGTCTGGCCGCCCTCGACCGCGACGCCCGGAACGGCGCTCGCCAACACCCCGCCGTACCCCTGCTCAAGGGGCGGCTCGCGGTCGCTCGCCGCTGACCACGGCCCGGCTCAGAGGGTCAGCTCCGGCGCTTGAGGACGGCCAGGCTCAGGACGTAGGCCACGCCGCCGACGACGCAGATCACGCCGTACTGGCCGATGTCGCCGTGGTTGCGCGCGGCGGAGACCATGGCGCCGATGACGGCGGCCGCCGCCATGGCCAGCCCGGCGTACGCCGTCGCTGTGAGGTCGAGCCGACGCTGCCGCTCGTCGCCGCCCACCCGGAGGATGGCGCCGACGTCGCTGTCGCGGCCCGACCAGAAGTAGGCCGCCGCGGCCGCCAGCGCATAGAACACGACGAGGCCGAGCGCGAGGCCGTGCTCGCCACCCAGCCAGGTCGCGACGGCGAGGCCGCCGCCGCCCACGACGAGGACGGCCGCGGTCGCACCACGGTGGCCGGCGGTCTGCGCGTAGCTCATGTCAGTCTCCTTCGGGGATGAAGATGTCCTCCACGGACGCTTCGAAGTTGCGGGCGATGGCCAGCGCGAGAGGCAGCGACGGCAGGTAGCGGCCGTTCTCGATCGAGTTGATCGTCTGTCGCGAGACCCCGAGCGCCTTGCCCAGCTCCCCCTGGGAGAGGCCGGCAGCGGTCCGCAGCTCGCTGACCCGGTTCTTCATGTGGAAAGCATGCTTTACAGCCCTTTCGGTGTCAAGCACGCTTTCCAGCTAGGCCTGGCCGGCAACCCCAACCAGCCGCCAACCATGGGTGCCTAGCGTGACGGGCGACACACCTCGTGGCGTCCCAGCCACCGCGCTAGCCCCAGGAGAGCCCATGACGCGGATCAGCCTCACCGTCGACGGCGAGAAGGTCGCCGACGACGTCGAACCTCGGATGCTGCTCGTGCAGTACCTGCGCGAGAAGCTCGGCAAGACCGGGACCGTGATCGGCTGCGACACCAGCAACTGCGGTGCCTGCACGGTCCATCTCGACGGCCAGAGCGTGAAGTCCTGCAACGTGCTGGCGGTCCAGGCCGACGGCGCCGAGGTCACCACGATCGAGGGGCTCGCCACCGACGGGAAGCTGCACCCGGTCCAGGAGGCCTTCCGCGAGTGCCACGGCCTGCAGTGCGGCTTCTGCACGCCGGGGATGATCATGCGCAGCGTCGACCTGCTCAAGAACAACCCGCACCCCACCGAGACCGAGATCCGGGTCGGGCTCGAGGGCAACCTGTGCCGCTGCACGGGCTACCACAACATCGTCAAGGCTGTGCAGTACGCCGCCGAGCACGGCGCCACGACCGAGGGGGCACCGGCATGACCGCGACCCAGGACGCACCCCAGCTCGAGATCGGTCGCGACCGCCGGCGCAAGGAGGACCAGCGGCTGATCACCGGCCGGACGCGATGGACCGACAACCTGACCCTCCCGGGCATGCTGCACCTCGCGATGGTCCGCAGCCCGTACGCACACGCCACCATCAAGAGCATCGACGTGAGCGCGGCCAACGCGATGACCAACGTCGTCGACGTCTTCACCGGCAAGGACTTCGGCGAGGAGCTCGGAGTCTGCATCAACGCCTGGCCGATCACGCCCGAGCAGGTCACGCCCACCCACTCGCCGATGCCCGCCGACCGGGTCGCCTTCGCCGGCGAGATCGTCGCCGTGGTGGTCGCCCGCAGCGCCGCAGAGGCGCGGGACGCCGCCGAGCTGGTCGACGTCGAGTACGACGAGCTGCCCGCCGCGCTGGACCTCAAGGAGGCCGCGGCCGACACCGTGCTGGCCCACCCCGACCTCGGCACCAACAAGTCGGCGTACTGGGTCTTCGACTCCAAGGCCGCCGGCTCCGGGGGTGACGTCGAGGAGGCCATCGCCAAGGCCCGCACCGACGGCATCGTGATCGAGCGCGAGTACCGGCAGCAGCGGCTGATCCCGGCGTTCATGGAGCCGCGCTCGGTGGTGGTAGACCCGACCGGCGAGCAGTACACGATGTGGTCGGCGACCCAGATCCCGCACATCCTGCGGTTCGCCCTGGCCGCAACGACGGGCGTGTCGGAGTCGAAGATCCGGGTGATCGCGCCCGACGTGGGTGGTGGCTTCGGCGGCAAGCTGCAGGTCACCCCGGAGGAGTGGATCGCCTGGGCGGTCGGCCGGCGGATCAACAAGCCGGTGAAGTACACCGAGACCCGCTCGGAGTCCCTGCTCAGCGCCCACCACGGGCGCGACCAGTGGCAGAAGCTGACCCTGGCCGCCGAGAAGGACGGCCGGGTGACCGGGTTCAAGGTGGAGCTGCTGGCGGACCTGGGGGCCTACGTCGCGATCGTCGGCGGCGGCGTCCCGGTACTCGGGGCGTTCATGTTCAACTCGATCTACAAGTTCCCGAGCTACCACTTCGCCTGCCAGACGGTGCTCACCAACAAGACGTGGACCGACGCCTACCGCGGCGCCGGCCGGCCCGAGGCGACGTTCGGCGTCGAGCGGATGATGGACGAGCTCGCCGCCGAGGTCGGCATGGATCCGATGCAGGTCCGGGAGCTGAACTGGATCAAGCACGAGGAGTTCCCGTTCACGACCGTGGCCGGGATGACCTACGACAGCGGCAACTACGAGGCGGCCACCGAGAAGGCCATGCAGATGTTCGGCTACGACGAGCTGCGGGCCGAGCAGAAGCAGCGCCGCGACAACAAGGACACCGTGCAGCTGGGCATCGGCATCTCGACGTTCACCGAGATGTGCGGGCTCGCGCCGTCTCGGGTGCTCGGCAGCCTCGACTACGGGGCCGGGGGCTGGGAGCACGCGAGCGTGCGGATGCTGGCCACCGGCAAGGTAGAGGTCCTCACCGGCGCGTCCGCGCACGGCCAGGGCCACGAGACGGCGTTCAGCCAGATCGTCGCGGACCGACTCGGCGTCGCCTTCGAGGACGTCGAGATCCTGCACGGCGACACCCAGGTGGCGCCCAGAGGGCTCGACACCTACGGGTCGAGGTCGCTCGTCGTCGGCGGTGAGGCGCTGGTCAGGGCCGCCGACAAAGTGGTCGAGAAGGCCAAGCCGCTGGCCGCGCACCTGCTCGAGGCGTCGATCGACGACATCGAGTTCAACGCCGGCCGGTTCTCGGTCCGCGGCACCGACCAGGGGATGGCCATCGGCGAGCTCGCGACCGCGGTCTTCACCGCGCACAACCTGCCCGACGGGATGGAGGCCTCGCTCGACTGCGACGCGACCTACGACCCGGTGAACTTCTCCTTCCCGCACGGGACCCACCTGTGCGCGATGGAGGTCGACACCGAGACCGGCGAGCTGAAGATGCGCAAGTACACCTGCGTCGACGACATCGGCAACATCATCAACCCGCTGATCGTCTCCGGCCAGGTGCACGGCGGCCTCGTGCAGGGGATCGCCCAGGCGCTCTGGGAGGAGGCCGTCTACGACGACGCCGGGACGCTCGTGTCCGGCTCGTTCGTCGACTACCTGCTGCCCACCGCGGCGGACACGATCAGCTTCGACATCGGCCACACCACGTCGCCGTCGACGACCAACACGCTCGGCACGAAGGGGGTCGGCGAGGCCGGCACCATCGCCTCGACGCCCGCGGTGGTCAACGCGATCGTGGACGCCGTCCGCCACCTCGGGGTCAACGACATCACGATGCCGTGCACGCCGGAGCGGGTGTGGAAGGCGATCAACAAGTCGGGCGGCGGGGCCGACCCCACGGAGGAATCGGCGATGCCGCACTTCGTCGAAGGTGAAGCGAACCAGGATCCCGGCGTGACCGGGGAAGGAGCGCAGCAATGATCCCGGCACAGTTCGACTACCTGGCCCCGGCCACGATCGATGAGGCACTGGCGGCGCTGTCCGAGCACGGCGACGACGCCAAGATCATCGCGGGCGGGCAGAGCCTGCTGCCCGTGCTCCGGATGCGGCTCAACGCACCCGAGGTGCTCATCGACCTGCGCAAGATCGAGTCGCTGCGCGGTATCCGCGAGGACGGCGACGCGATCGTGATCGGCGCGATGACCCCGCACTCCGTGGTCGGCTCCGACCCGCTCGTCGAGCAGCACGCCCTGCTGATCCACAAGGCGGTCGAGCACCTCGCCGACGCCCAGATCCGCTACCGGGGGACGTTCGGCGGTGCGCTCGCCCACGCCGACCCGGCCGGTGACCTCGGCGCGCCGGCGCTGGCGCTGGGCGCGCAGTTCGTGATCGCCGGCACCGGTGGTACCCGGACGGTCGAGGCCGACGACTTCTTCGTCGACCTGTTCGAGACGGCCATCGGCGAAGGCGAGATCCTCACCGAGATCCGGGTGCCGAAGCACACCGGCTGGGGCGCGCACTACGAGAAGTTCGTGCGGGTGGTCCACCAGTGGCCGATCGTGGCGGTGGCGGCCGCCGTACGCGCGGAGGGCGGCACGATCGCCGAGGCGCGGGTCGGTCTCACCAACATGGGCTCGACCCCGTTGCGGGCCCGTGGCGTGGAGGAGGCGCTGACCGGGCAGCCGGCGACCGCCGACGCCGTCCGGGCCGCTGCCGAGCGGGCCACCGAGGGCACCAACCCGCCCTCGGACCTCAACGGCGACGCGGACTACCGCAGCCACCTCGCGGGTGTGCTCACCCGCCGGGCGGTGCTCGCGGCGGCGGGAGCCTAGTGGAGCTGACGCATCGCTTCCGAGTCCCCACCGACGTGGGGGAGACCTGGGCGCACTTCCAGAACATCGCGGAGGTCGCGGAGTGCTTCCCGGGCGCCCAGGTCACCGAGCACGACGGGGACTCCTTCGCCGGCTCGGTGAAGGTCAAGCTCGGCCCGATCGCGCTCGTCTACAACGGCTCGGGCACGTTCGTGGAGAAGGACGACAGCGCGCACCGCTTCGTGGTCGATGCCAAGGGCAAGGACAAGCGCGGCAACGGCACCGCCGGCGCCAAGGTCACGCTCTCGATGGTTCCGGGCGACGGCGGAGGCACCGAGGTCGAGGTGCTGACCGACCTGGCGGTGACCGGCAAGCCTGCTCAGTTCGGCCGGGGCGTGATGCAGGACGTCTCGGACAAGCTGCTCGGCCAGTTCGTCGACTGCCTCGAGCACCGGCTCGGTGCGGGCGAGACCGCCGTCGAGCAGCCCGAGCCGGCCGCGGTCGAGGCGCCTGCCGTCGAGGCTGCTCCGGTCGAGGCTGCCGCCGATCCCGAAACCACCGAGGAGGCCCCGACCACGGCCACCGTCCCCGACCCGGCGCCCCACGCCGCCGCAGGGACGGTTCCACCGCCGCCCGCCGGTCTGGCCGCATCCCCCGAGGCCAGACCGGCGGCGGCGACCCCGCACCGGGCCGACGACGCGATCAACCTCGGCTCGACCGTGCTGCCGATCCTGCTCAAGAGCTACTGGAAGCAGGGGCTCGGGCTGCTGATCGTGGTCGTGCTGATCGTGGTGCTCATCGTCGCGCTCTGACTGGGCCCCTGGCGCCGGTCGTCGAGGAGGTCGGGCTGCCGACCGTCGCGAGACGTGGTGAGCCGAGGCTGGTACTCACCCTGGTCCCTGCCCCGAGTTGCGAGACTCGTGACGGTTGCTGCGCAACCTCCTCGACCACCGGAGGGGGGCGGTCAGTCGACGGGTGAGACCACGGGGGGCGTGAGCTCTCCGTCGACAATCGTCTCGTCGTCGCGCACGCCGTTGACCAGCGGGTCGAGCTGCGGCTCGAGGCGGGCGATGGCGACGAGCCCGCACCACAGGCAGCCCACGACGAGCAGCCCGATGTAGACGTTGCCCAGCGCGTGGCCGATGAGCACGCCGGAGATCGGCGGCGCGATGACCGCCGCGAGCTGGAAGGCACCTGAGCTCAGGGCGTTGTAGCGGCCACGCAGGTGGTCGGGAGCCAGGTCGTTGACCAGCGCCGGGATCGTCGGCTGGAGCAGGGTCTCACCGAAGGCGAAGACCGAGGCGCAGGCGGCCACCAGCAGGGTGGCTCCGGCGGTGCCGGGGACCAGTCCGGAGAGGCCGAGCAGCAGCCAGGAGCAGGCCCAGACCAGGCTCATCACCCCGATGACCCGGGTGCGGCGGCGGCCCTCGATCCGCTGCAGCACGACGAGCTGCAGCAGCACGATCACCAGCGTGTTGGCCGCGAACGCGAGGCCCAGCCCTCGGGTGGAGACCTCGCCGATGCCACGGGCGAACGCCGGCATGCCGGCGTTGAGCTGGGAGTAGCCGACGAACGACGACACGAAGCTCAGCAGCGTCATGGTGGCCATCGCGGGGCTGCGCAGCACCGCGAGGTAGCTCATCGTCGCGTTGTCGTCGTCCTCGCCGACCTCGACCTTGCCGGCCACGTGGCGCAGCGGCCCGAGGAGCAGCAGCAGGGCGGGCAGGTAGGAGAGGGCGTCGGCGATGTAGATCGTCTGGAACGTGCGCACCCGAGCGACGTCGACGAAGAAGCCACCGGCCACGCCGCCGATGCCGATGCCGAGGTTGAGCAGCGTGAAGTTGACCCCGAAGTAGCGCTGGCGCAGGGCCTGGGGGATCACCGACGCGACTACGCTCTGCCACGCGGGCCACGACATCCCGAACCCGATCCCGATCAGGGACAGCCCGACCGCGGCCAGCAGTCGGGAGGTAGCGAACGCGAGGATCAGGTTGCCGAGCACCAGCAGGACCAGCACCGAGATCTGGATCCGTCGAGCGCCGAACCGGTCGATGGCCGACCCACCCGGCCCCACGACCAGGAGCCCCATGAGGGGCGGCAGGCCGAGCAGCAGCCCGACGTCGCTGAGCGAGAAGTCACGGACCTCGTGCAGGTAGACGACGTTGAACGGCAGCACCAGGCCGGTGCCGAGGAACTCCAGGACGACGATCGAAAGCATCAGCCGGCCCTCGCGCGGCAGGTCGTGCCAGAAACCTGTCAGGCCGGAGGTGGAGGGCGTGGTGGTCATCGTCACGACTCTCCCAGCGCCCACCGACATCGGCATCCGAATAACCCGTGGGAAGGGCCGATGAGCAGAAATCCACCTGATCCGCGCGGGCTACAGACGCACGGGCCGCCAACCCCTAGGGTTTGCCCTCGTGAAAAGGCTCGTGGGGACTGCGATCGGCCTGGTCGCCATCGCTTTCCTGCTCTGCATCCCGGCGGCGTTCTACGGCAAGGGCACGGTCACGCCGACCTTCGAAGACACCAAGATCACCGACTACGTGGCTGACTTCGACATCGACAAGTTCGGCGACATGGATGTGACCGAGACGATCACGGTCGACTTCCCGGTCTACGGCAAGCACGGGATCTTCCGGTTCTGGGACATCGTCGACGACAACGCGCCGCACGCGCGGCGTACGCCGGAGAACATCTCGGTCACCATGGACGGCGCCGACGAGCCCTTCGACCTGAGCTGGGCCGACCACCACCGCCAGCGCGTGGCCAAGATCGGCGACGCCAACACCACCCTCGACCTGGGTGAGCACACCTACGTCATCAAGTACCACATCGACGGCGTGCTGGACGACAACAGCCAGAAGGTCACGGAGGAGGACCTCCCCACGATGTTCTACTGGCAGCTCATCCCCCGGGGCTGGCAGCAGACCATCGAGAAGTCCCAGCTCACCGTGCACCTCCCGGTCGCGGCGCAGGCCGATGTGGAGTGCGCCATCGGCAACGACTCCGACACCGGCTGCACCGCCGCGGGCGGCGGCACCAAGGACCTCACGGTCACGACCGGCCCCATCGCCGACCGCACCCCGGTCACCATCGCCACGGCGCTCGACATGAAGACCCCGCCGGGCGGCAACTCGGTGCCGTGGACCGGCCGTTGGGACCGCGTGCTCAGCACGCACCTGCCGCTGCTGATCATCGTGCTCCTGGCCTCGGCGGGCGCCCTGGCGTTCGGCTCGATCCTCGGCGCGAAGTCGCGGGAGAAGCCGCCGGGCTTCCCGGTCCTCTACGAGCCGCCGGCCGGGATCGGTCCGGCGCAGGCCAAGTACATCTACAGCGAGGACGTCGACCGCACCACCTACGTCGCCAGCCTGATGTACGCCGCCGACAAGGGCGCGGTCGACCTGACCCGCGGCGCCAACGACTCGTGGACGATCAGGGACAAGGCCGGGCCGCAGGGCTGGGCGGGACTGGACCCGGTCACCACCGACCTCGCGCACATCCTCGGCGGCCCCGGCGCGTCGTTCACAGCCAGCAAGAAGGACGTCTCGGCCGGGCTGCGGCTCAAGGAGGAGCTCGCGCGCTTCGAGAGCAGCGTCGAGGTCTGGGGCCGCAGCTCGGGCAACATGGTCAAGAGCGGCCTGGGTGGCTTCGGCGGGCTGCTGGTGCTCGTCGGGTTCGGGTTGATGCTCGTCTGCGCGATCTGGAACCCCTTCCAGATGACCGCGGTCGGGCTGATCCCCGGCTCGTTCGCCGTCGGCGGCACCTCGCTGATGGCCACCGGCTCCGGCACCAGCCGCACCCGCGCCGGCCGCGACCTCTGGTCGCGGGTCGGTGGCTTCCGTCGGATGCTGTCGACGCCCTCGAGCAAGCAGCGCTTCGACTTCTCCGGCCGCAAGGAGCTCTACACCGCCTACATCCCGTGGGCCGTCGCGTTCGACTGCGCCGACGAGTGGGCGGCCAAGTACCGGGTCGAGGTCGGCGAGGAGCCGCCCGTCCCGAGCTACTTCGCCGGGGCCTACGCCGGCAGCCACACCGCCAGCTACGTCAACTCGATGGTCAGTGACTTCAACAGCACGGTCGGGAGCGCGATCTCGTCCTACAACGCCACCCAGAGCTCGTCGTCGAGCGGCGGTGGCGGCGGAGGCTTCTCCGGCGGCGGCGGTGGCGGCGGCGGTGGCGGCGGGTCGTGGTGACACCGGTTCGGCCGGCCGAGCGTCCATACTGAGCGGGTAGGTGCAGATCCCGAGCCCTGTCCGTCCCTGAACATTGCCCAGCGCAGCACCCACAGAAGAGAGAAAGCAAGATGCTCATCGCCATTGTCGTGATCGTCGTTCTCGTGGCCCTGGTGGGCTTCGTGGTCGTCGGCTTCAACAAGCTCCGGACCAGCGACGTCGGGGCGCAGGAGGCACTGGGCGGCATCGACGTCCAGCTGACCCGGCGCGCCGAGCTGATCCCCAACCTGGTCGAGACGGTCAAGGGCTACGCCGCGCACGAGTCCGGGGTCTTCGAGGAGGTCGCCAAGGCGCGGGCCGGCGTGGTCGCCGCGGCCGCTGGTGACGACGTGCCGGCGAAGGCCGCCGCGGACGCTGCCCTCCAGCAGGCTCTGGTCAAGGTCAACGCGGTCGCCGAGGCCTACCCCGACCTGAAGGCCAACCAGAACTTCCTGCAGCTGCAGAGCCAGCTCGCCGAGACCGAGAACCAGATCGCGTTCGCCCGCCAGTACTACAACGACGCCGTCGCGTCGCTGAACAAGCTGGTGCTGACGATCCCGTGGATGCTGTTCACCGGCATCGCCAACGTGCACAAGCGCGAGTTCTACGACGCCCCCGAGGGCCAGCAGGTCGCCCCGCAGGTCTCGTTCGGCACCAGCACGCCGGCGGCTCCCGCCGCTCCGGCTGCGCCCGCTGCTCCTCCGGCTCCCGCCGCTCCGGCGGCACCCGCGGCACCCGTCACGCCTCCGGCCGACCCGGCCGGTGGTACACCGCCGGCCGCACCGCCGACCGCCTGAGCCGGCCAGATTCACCGGGTACCCGGTGAAACTGCCCCTTACCGGATGGAACTCCATCGGGTAAGGGGCAGTTTCGTCTGGTCAGGCCCTGCGGTCAGGACTGATCGAGCCGCGCGAGCTCCTCGTCGGTGAGCTTGATGCCCGCTGCCGCGGTGTTCTCCTCGAGGTGCGCGACCGTCGACGTGCCCGGGATCGGGACGACCACCGGCGAGAGTGCGAGCAGCCACGCCAGCGCCACCTGCGAGGTCGTCGCGTCGTGGGCGGTGGCGATCTCCCGCAGGGCGCCGTCGTCGACGTGGTCGGCGACCGGTCGCCAGGGGATGAAGCCGATGCCCTCAGCGGTGCAGTGGTCGAGCAGCGCCTGGGAGCTGCGGTCGCCGAGGCTGAACTTGTTCTGCACCGACACGATCGGCGCGACGGCCTGCGCCGCGCGCAGCTCGTCGACGGAGACCTCGGAGAGGCCGATGTGGCGGATCTTGCCCTCGTCCTGCAGCGCCTTGAGCTCGCCGACCTGGTCCTCGAGCGGGACCGACGCGTCGATGCGGTGCAGCTGGAACAGGTCGATCCGGTCGACCTTGAGCCGGCGCAAGCTGAGCTCGCACTGCTGGCGCAGGTACGCCGGGACGCCGACCGGGTACCAGCCGTCTGGACCTTGCCGGGTCAGGCCGGCCTTGGTGGCGATCACCAGGTCGTCGGCGTAGGGGTGCAGCGCCTCGGCGATCAGCTCCTCCGACACGTTCGGCCCGTAGGAGTCGGCAGTGTCGATGAAGGTGATGCCGAGCTCGCGGGTGCGGCGCAGCACGCGGATCGCCTCGTCGTGGTCGGCCGGCGGGCCCCAGATGCCGGGGCCGGTGATCCGCATGGCGCCGTAGCCGAGGCGGACCACCTCGAGGTCTCCGCCGAAGCTGAAGGTGCCGGAGGTGGACGCGATGTTGTCGAGAGTTGTCGTAGTCATCGTTGGCGCAACCCCGCGCACGCCGAGGTCTATTCCGGGCAGCACTCAGAACACGTTCAACGGCCGGAACTGCACCGAGATCCGCGGACCGGCATGCGCCACCTTCGGCACGGCGTGCTCCCAGGTGCGCTGGCAGGAGCCGCCCATGACGACCAGGTCGCCGTGGCCCATCTCGACGACGATGGCGTCGGCGCCACCGAGGCGGGGCCGCAGGTGCAGCCTGCGGGGGTCGCCGACCGAGACGATGGCGACCATCGTGTCGATGGTCTTGCCGCGGCCGATCGTGTCGCCGTGCCACGCGACGGAGTCGCGACCGTCGCGGTAGTAGCAGCAGCCGGCGGTCCGGAACGGCTCGCCGAGCTTGTCGGCGTAGTGCTCGGAGAGTGCCTCGCGCGCCTGCGTCAGCGCCGCGTGGGGGAGCTCCTCGCCGATCATGTAGGTGTGCACCAGCCGGGGCACGTCGACGACGCGGTCATACATCTGGCGCCGCTCGGCCCGCCACGGCACATCGCGCACGAGCGTCTCGAACACGTCGTCGGCGTCCGGCAGCCAGGCGCGGGCGATGTCCACCCAGGCGCCGCGGGTCAGCGGAGTGCGCTCGAGCCCGGCGAAGTCGACGGCCCGGGTCTCGCCCTCGGCGAGGGTGGGTGCGAACAGGGTCGACTGGAAGTCCATGCCCGGCAGTGTAGGCCGGGTTCGAACGTGTGTTCGACACCCGAAAGGGTCAGATCCGGCCGATCGCGCTGCATCCGAAGCCGGGACCGGTCGGGGTCATCCCCGATCACCTCGCTTCACCCCGGCTGAGACAGTTGCGTCATGGGAGAGGGGACGGCGGGAGCGGTCGCGGCGCAGGTGCGCAACCTGACCAAGACCTACGGCGAGGGCGAGACCCGGGTGGTCGCACTCGACGACGTCTCGCTCGACCTGATGGCAGGGGAGTTCACCGCCGTCATGGGGCCGAGCGGGTCGGGGAAGTCCACGCTCATGCACTGCCTGGCTGCCCTGGACACCGCCGACTCCGGGTCGGTGATGCTGGGCGACCAGGAGCTCACCGTGCTCAAGGACAAGGCGCTGACCCGGCTGCGCCGCGACCAGATCGGGTTCGTCTTCCAGTCCTACAACCTGGTGCCGACCCTGACCGCCAAGGAGAACATCCTGCTGCCGCTGGCGATCGCCGGCCGCGCGCCCGACCAGGAGTGGTACGACGCGGTGATCGCCACCGTGAGCCTCGCCGACCGGCTCGACCACAAGCCCAACCAGCTCTCGGGCGGCCAGCAGCAGCGGGTGGCTGTCGCCCGCGCCCTGGTCAGCCGGCCCACCGTGGTCTTCGCCGACGAGCCCACCGGCAACCTCGACTCGGCATCCGGCGCCGAGGTCCTCGACCTGCTCCGGCGTACGGTCGACCAGCACGGCCAGACCGTCGTGATGGTCACCCACGACCCGGTCGCAGCGGCCTACACCGACCGGGTGCTGTTCCTCGCGGACGGTCGCGTCGTCGACGAGTTGCGCGCCCCGACGCGGGAGCAGGTGCTGGACACGATGGCCCGGCTCGCCGCGGCGGGCGCGCGGTGAGCGGTCTCGCGATGACGGTGGACTCAGGCGATGATCGCGACGTAGAACGGCAGGTCCTGGGCGAGCACGGTCTGGGAGTTCGCGGTGTAGACCACGAAGTCGGCTCCCGGCTGGCAGAAGATGGAGGTGGTCGCGGCCGAGCCGAAGGCCACGGAGCTGAGCGACTTGCGGGAGTCCGCACCGCCGACGTCGATGTTGGTGATGGCGTTGACCGGCGTACCGCCGGTCCAGTCGATGCAGTACGCGCCCGTGAACCCGGCGTCCGGGACGACCCGGATCCCGGAGCTGTTGGCGGCGTCGAGGGTCCCGTTGGCCAGCACGTGGCCGTAGGCCTTGGCGCTGCCCGCGGGGCCCGCGGGGCCGGCCGGACCGGCCGGCAGCGAGCCGCCGAAGTCGCCCGCGGTGAGGCCCTTGATCTGCTTGGAGCCGAGCGACTCCTTCTTGATGTCCTTGCCGGTCAGCGAGCCGTTCTTGACGTTGGCGCCGGTCACCTGGGTGACGGCGTACGACGTGCCGCCGAGCGCCAGCACCAGCGCGAGGGTCGCGGTGACGTTGGCGTAGCGGGTGGACGTGAAGATCGATCGCATGTCAGGACTCCTCGTGGTTGGTGGTGCAACCGACCCTGGGGCAGCGCGCGCCGCGGAGCAATGACCCGGTCGGGCCATGTCAGGGGTGGCCGCACGTGATCCGCGCGTCGCTCAAGAGCCTGCTTGCCCGGCGGGTGCGGCTGCTGCTCAGCACCTTCGCGATCGTGCTCGGCGTGGCCTTCGTGACCGGGATCCTGATGTTCTCAGACACGGTCCAGCGCAGCTTCACGGCGCTCTTCGACTCCACCGTCGGCGACACGGTGGTGCAGCCGAAGAGCCCGGACCTGGCAGGCGCCGGCCCGATCGTGAGCACCCAGACGGTGCCCGCGTCGCTCGTGCCGCAGCTCGCGCAGCTGCCGGGCGCCGCCCGTGCCGACGGCATCGTCAGTGCCACCGGCGTCTACGTCATGTCCACGGACAACAAGGTGGTCGGCGGGTCCGGTCCGCCGGCGTTCGGCGGGAGCTGGACCGACGCCCCCGCCGGTCACGGGCTCGAGGGGCTGGTGATCCTCCGGGGCCACGAGCCGCACGGCGCCGACGAGGTCGTGCTCGACGAGCGCACCGCCGAGCGTGCGGGATACCACCTCGGCGACCCGGTCTCGATCGTGACGTCGACGCGCGCGCTCGACGTGCAGCCGACGCTCGTGGGCCTCGCCGGCTTCCGCGAGGGCGGCTCGCTCAACGGTGCGACGTACGCCGCCTTCGACACCCCCACCGCCCAGGACCTCTTCCTCGACGGCCAGGACGCCTTCAACGTGATCTGGGTGACCGCCCGCGACGGTGTCTCGCAGAAGGAGCTGACCAAGCAGGCGAAGGCCGTGCTGCCCGACGGCTACGAGGCGGTGACCGGCGACGCCGCGGCGAAGGAGAGCGCCGGCCCGCTGCTCGAGGGCATCGACTTCCTGACCACGTTCCTGCTGATCTTCGCGGGCATCGCGCTCGTCGTGAGCAGCTACATCATCGTCAACACCTTCTCGATCCTGGTCGCCCAGCGCAGCCGTGAGCTCGCGCTGCTGCGCGCCCTCGGCGCCTCGAAGCGGCAGGTCATCCGCTCGGTACAGCTCGAGGCGTTCGCGGTCGGCGTCGTGGGGTCGACCCTCGGTCTCGGGCTGGGTCTGCTGCTCGCGACGGGGCTGCGAGCGCTGGTGGCGACGTTCGGCCTGGACCTGGCCCAGCAGCCGCTGATCCTGGCGCCGCGCACCCCGCTCGCCGCCTACGCCACCGGGATCCTGGTCACGATGGCGGCGGCCTGGCTGCCAGCCCGGAGGACCGGCCGGATCGCGCCCGTCCAGGCGCTCCGCGACGACGTGGCGCTGCCCGAGTCGTCCGTACGCCGTCGCCTGCTGCTCGGTCTCGTGCTGATCGCCCTCGGGGTCCCGCTCACGGCCGTCGGTCTGTTCGCCGGGTCGGTGCCGCACAACGGCTGGTGGGTCGGTGCGGGCGTTCTCGCTGTGCTGCTCGGGGTCACCGCCGCGAGCCCCGTGATCGGCCGGCCGTTCCTGCGGGCCACCGGCGCTGCCGACGCCGCCCTGTTCGGCCCGATGGGCGGGCTGGCCGGCCAGAACTCGCTGCGCAACCCGCGCCGTACGACGGCGACCGCCTCCGCACTCATGATCGGCCTGACCCTGGCGTTCACGGTCGCCATCCTCGGCTCCTCGGCCAAGGCGTCGGTCGACAAGGCCGTGGAGGAGAACTTCATCGGCGACTACGTCGTGAGCAGCGCGTTCGGTCAGGGCTTCTCGCCGGCCATCACCGACCGGATCCAGGCCACGAGTGGCGTCGCGTCGGTCGTGCGCGAGCGCTACGGCTACGGCCTGTTCCGCGCGCACGGCACCACGCTCGCGGCGACAGCGCCCGAGAGCGTCGCGGCGTTCGACCTGACCATGGAGTCCGGGAAGGCGACAGACCTGGCCGACGGTACGGTGCTGCTCGAGAGCAAGTGGGCCGGGCGGCACCACCTGGGCACCGGTGACACCCTCGAGATCAGCGAGCCGACCGGCACCAAGAAGTGGCGCGTCGCGGGGCTCTTCCACGACAACCCGCTGGTCTTCGGGCCCGTGCTGACCACGATCCCGACGCTGCTCGACTCGGGCTTCCCCGACCAGGACAACTACGTCGTGGTCTTCGCCGACAGCGGCGCCGCCGGGGCCGGCCTCCAGGGGCGGCTCGACGCGGTCGTCAAGGACCTCCCCGTCGTCACCGTCAAGGACCAAGAGGCGTTCGCAGCCGAGCAGCGCGCCCCCATCGACCGGATCATTGCGATCATCTACGTGCTGCTGATCTTCGCGGTCGTGATCGCCATCCTGGGCATCGTCAACACCCTGGCCCTCTCGGTGATCGAGCGGACCAGGGAGATCGGGCTGCTGCGCGCCATCGGGGTCAGCCGCAGACAGCTGCGGCTGATGATCCGGCTCGAGTCGGTCGTGATCGCGGTGCTCGGCGCGGTGCTCGGCGTGGGGCTCGGGATCGCGTTCGGGGTGACCCTGATGTACGCCCTGCGCGACCAGGGACTGGAGCGGATCAGCATCCCGTTCACCCAGCTGGTGGTCTTCCTCGTGCTCTCCCTGGTGATCGGGGTGCTCGCCGCCGTCTTCCCGGCGCGGCGGGCCGCCCGGCTCGACGTACTGCGGGCGATCGCGACCGACTGAAAGCACCCCCGTGTCGCGCTCCGCCCCGACGGATAGCCCGTCCGGGTGGTCCCAGGGGGCTAGAAAGGTCCACCCGTTCGGCCGAGGGGTGGTTCTGCCGAACCGGGGACGGGGCACCGAACGCCGGTCTAGTCTGGTTTGCATGACGGAGGTCCTCATCAAGGACGGGCGCGCACTCAAGCACGTCCAGGTGCGCGAGTACGTGCGCTCTCTCGTCTCCGGCATGTCCCCGGGCTCACCCGCCCCTTCCGAGCGCGAGCTGGTGGCCCAGTTCGGTGTCGCCCGGATGACCGTGCGCCAGGCGATGGACGCCCTGGTCGTCGAGGGGCTGCTCGAGCGGATCCCCGGCAAGGGCACCTTCGTGGCCCGGCCGCGGCGTACCGCCAGCAGCATCACCAGCTACTCCGAGGAGATGGCCCGGCGCGGGATGCTCGCCGAGTCGGTCACCCTCCTCGCCCGGCGCGAGCAGGCCGGTCCTGGCGTCGCCCGGGCGCTGAACATCACCGAGGGCGACCCCGTCATCCACTGGAAGCGGCTGCGCCGCGCCGACGGCGGCCCGATGTGTGTCGAGGACGCCTTCCTCAACGAGGTGCTGCTGCCCGGCTTCCTGCAGGCCGGCATGCCCACCAGCCTCTACGACTCGCTCGACCAGCGCGGCCTGCGCCCGACCTGGGCCGAGGACTCCATCAACGCCGACATCTGTCAGGGCGAAGAGGCCAACCAGCTCGAGGTCCCCGTCGGTGCGCCGGTGCTGCGGCACTCGCGGCGCGCGCTCTGCGGCGACAAGGTGGTCTCGGTGACGCGCAGCGTCTTCCGGGCCGACCGCTACACGCTGTGGGTCCAGATCGGCCAGGACTACTAGCCGTCTGCCGCGTCGGCTTGTCGGAATCCCAGGTTAACCTGGGATTCCTGCACTTCTGGGGCGTTGCAACACCCGAGAACAGCAGGGACTGCCCAAGCAGTGTGGCGGTTGGTGCTGCTGTGGTGCCCGCGCCTGCAAGCAGCGAAACCCTCAGTCCCCGAGCCCGCCCAGCGGGGCGACCACGTCGCCGGACTCCTCGCAGACCCACACCGGGTCGGGGCCGCCGAGGTCGGGCTGGATGTAGAGCGAGTGCTCGGGACCAGGGCAGGTCAGGCACAGGGGCCAGCGGCCGGCGGTCTCGAAGAGGCCGTCCTGCACGTCCTGGGCGACCAGCCCCGCGACGTAGACCTCGCCCTCGGGCCACTGGTCGGCCCACCACTCGCGTGCGGAGACGGCGTCCTCGAGGAGCGACACGGCCTCGGCGGTCGCGTGGTTGCGGGCCTGTAGGTCGGCGAGCACGCGAGCCCTCGCGTCGAACAACGGCATCGTGTCCACCTGCCCATTCTGTGACGGAGGTGGTGAGCCCCCAAGCCCTACGCTGCTGACGTGGGGGTCCTGCTCGAGGTCGCGGTCGCGCACGAGCGCGACGTGGACGGCGCGCTCGAGGGCGGCGCGGACCGTCTCCATGTGCTGCGACCGAGTGGCGACGGGCACGGGCTCTCGCCCGAGATCGCCACGGTCTCGGCGGTGTGCCGGGACGCCGAGGTGCCCGTCTTCGTGCTGCTGCGGCTGAACGAGTCGTGGACGACCACCGGCGGCGAGCTCACCCGCCTGGTCGGGCTCGCCGAGGACTACCTCGCGGTGGGTGCGCAGGGCGTGTCGTTCGGCTTCCTCGACGCCGACCTGGAGATCGACACCGAGGTCTGCGGTCACCTCGCGGCCGCGCTGCCGAGCGTCCCGTGGACCTTCCACGAGGCCGTCGACGACACCCTCGACCCGCGCCGCGCATGGCGGGCCGTGCTCCGGCTGCCCGAGCTCGTCAACGTGCGGTCGGCCGGCTCGCCGCGCGGGATGGACGAGGGCTACGACGACCTGCAGGCGACCGCGGACGCCGATCCCGCGGTCGCCGCGGTCCTCATGCCTGGGGGCGGCCTCAGGGCCGAGCAGGTGCCGTGGCTGGTGCGCGCCGGCGTACGGACCTTCCACCTCGACGAGCAGCTGCGGCCCGGCGGCAGTCGCAAGGCCTACGTCGACGCCGCGCTGACGCGCTCCTGGCGACTGCTGCTGGACGACGCGATGGAGCGGATATGAGCCTGATGATCGACCCGCCCGCGGTGCCGTCCCGGGGCCGGATGTGGTCGCACCTGGCCAGCGACACCTCCTTCGAGGAGCTGCACGCGTTCGCGCGCGAGCTTGGCGTCCCCGAGCGCGGCTTCGACCGCGACCACTACGACGTGCCGTCGGAGTGGTACGACGAGGTGCTGGCCCGCGGCGTCGAGCCGGTCAGCTCACGCGAGCTGGTGCGGCGGCTGGTGGCCGCCGGGCTGAGGCGCCGCAAGCAGAGCAAGCCGCCCGATTCGTCTGAGACCACCGGCGGGGGATGACAGGTCAGACCGCAGACGAATCGAGGGTGGCGAGCTCCCGCTCGAGGTTGGCGCGGGCGGCGGCCTCCCACTCCGCCCGCGCGTACGCCGTGTGGAACAGCTGCGGCTTCGCGGCCAGCGCGCGCAGTACGTCGGTGCGGCCGGCGTCGAAGACCTCGTCGTCGAGATGGGCGTACTCGCGGCGCACGGCGGCGACATAGTCGTCGTAGCGCTCGCGTGGCGCGGCCAGGATGCCGAGGTCCGCGTCGGAGAGCGCGCAGCCGTTGGCGTCGCCGTCGTCGGGGGTGTGGGTCTCGGTGAGCCGAACCAGCCGAGCAACCTCGGCGACGACGGGTGCCGGCGCGACGTCGGTGAGCGCGTCCTCGGCCCAGGTGGCCGAGCGCTCCTCGGCGTCGCGCTCGCCGTCGTAGACCGCGTCGTGGAACCACGCGGCCAGCAGCACCGGGGTGTCGTCGTAGGCCGCGCCGTTCGCGGCCAGCTCGTCGAGCCGGTCGAGGACCTCGGTGAGGTGCCGCGTGTCGTGGTAGCCACGGCTCGGGTCGGCGTACGCCGCGACGAGCTCGTCACGGACGCCGGGACATTCCGGGAGGGGCCATCTGTCACTGAGGTCCATCGCGCTCATCCAACCCGCTACGCTCCGTCCGTACAAGAACGAGAACGTGTTCTATTTCCGACAGGAGTCGAGATGGCCGCCAGCCCGGAGAAGATCCGCGAGGTGATCGAGCAGTACGTCGCCCGCGTCGCGACCGGCACGACCGACGAGATCATGGAGCTCTACGCCGAGGGCGCCACGGTCGAGGACCCGGTCGGCACCGAGGTGCGCACCACCCGCGAGTCGATCCGCGAGTTCTACTCCGGCCTCGAGGGGATGGAGCAGGCCGGCGAGGTGCTGAGCGCGCGGATCGCGGGCGAGCAGGCGGCGTTCCTGTTCGAGCTGCGCACCAAGGCGGGCGACCAGACCTACACCCTGGCCCCGATCGACGTGATGACCTTCGACGACGACGGCAAGATCACCTCCATGCGGGCCTACTGGTCCGACGCCGACCTGTCCGTGAGCTGAGCCACCACCACCCGGCGTTGCCAGGTCACCGCTCGGGCGGCGTCATGGCCCATCTGATGGTGCCGGTGGCCAGCCCACCGAGTGCACGGACCACGGTCCGCTCGGAGACCGGCAGGTAGGGCAGCCGCAGCGGCAGCCGCGTCCACGCCGGCATCAGCCCCACCGCGGCGGCGGCGAGCACGCCGTACGGCGGCCGCGCGGCCAGGGGCAGTGGTGGCCTGAGCAGGACGTAGCGGACCGCTTCGCGGGCCTCCGCCGTGCCGCGCAGCTCGGGCCGGTAGGACGCGAGCACGTCGGCCAGCTCGGCCTCGGTGCGCGGCGGGTCGAGCACACCCAGGCGCGCGCCGACCTCGCCGATCTGGGCGACGTAGCGGTCGCGGCCGGCCTGGTCGAGCGGCCGACGGCCGTAGACCTGGTGGGCGCGCAGGAAGCTGTCGGCCTCGGCCGCGTGCACCCAGGCGAGCAGGTGCGGGTCGGAGGCGGCGTACGGCGTCCCGTCGGGCATCTCGCCGACCACTCGCTCGTGGATCCGCCTGACCGCGTCGACCGCTTCCTGGGCGTCGTCGGCCACCCCGAAGGTGGTCACCGCCAGGAACGTCGAGGTGCGGTGCAGCCGGCCCCACATGTCGCCGCGGAAGCCGGAGTGCTCGGAGACCGCGCGCATCGCCACCGGGTGCAGGGTCTGCAGCAACAGCGCGCGCAGGCCGCCGACGAACATCGACGCGTCGCCGTGCACCCGGGTGATCGGGCTGCCAGCCTCGAACCAGCGAGGACCCAACCGGAGGTGGATCCGCTCGCGCTGGCGCGGCCCGTCTGGGCCCGCGACCCGCAGGAACAGGGCCTGCCCGAGCCGGCCGCGGAGGTCGGCGAGGTCGGGGACGGAGGCCATACCTCGAGACTACGAGACGGGGCGCGAGCGCCAGTCGCCCTGGAGGTCGCTGCAGACGTCCTGCAGCAAGCCGACCATCTCGTCGACCAGCGGGGTGAGCCGGGTGTCGCGTGCGTGCACCGCCCAGAGCCGGCGGGCCAGCCTCGGGCGCTCGAGCTCGCGGTGGACCGCACCCGCGGTCCTGCGCATGGCCAGGCGGGCCAGGACGGCGACGCCGAGCCCGGTGCCGACCATCGCCTGCGCGACGTCGTAGGACTCGGTCTGGAACACCACCTGCGGGTCGAGCGCCTGCTCGGCCGCCACCCTGTCGAACTGCTCGCGCGCCGCGTCACCCGCCAGGATCGCCACCCAGCGCTCGCCGCGCAGCTGAGCGAACCGGACCGGCCTGCCGGCCGGAGCGGAGGCGAGCCGGTGCTCACGTGGGAGGCAGGCGACCATCGGGTCGTCGAGGAGGGGGACCCCCACCAGCCAGGGCGCGAGGTCGGGTTCGGTGAAGTAGGTGCCGACCACCGCCACGTCGAGCTCGCCCTCGGTGACCCGTCGGCGGAGCTCCCGACTGGTGCCCTCGACGATGGACAGCTCGCTGTCGGGGCGCCGGTGTCGCAGCGCGGTCATGGCCTGGGGGAGCACCCGGGTGGCCACCGACAGGAACGACCCGATCCTGAGCCTTGGCGTGGTGCGGCCGAGCAGCTCGTCGAGCTCGGCCCCGGCCCGGACGCACAGCTCGTCGACGCCCTCGCCGTGGCGGGCCAGCGTGGCACCTGCCTCGGTCAGCCGCGCGCCTCGCGGTCCGCGAAGGACGAGCGGCACACCCCAGTCGCGCTCGGCCCTGGCGACCTGACCGGTCAGCGCCGCCGGCGTGAGCCCGAGCTCGGCGGCGGCCCCGGCCATGGAGCCGTGCGCGCCGACCAGCGCGAGCATCCGCAGCTGTGCCGGGTCGGCGACCATGAAGAAAGATTAATACCTGACTGCAGAGAAGCGAGTTCTCTCAATACTCGATCTGAGACACGCTCGAGCCGTGGTCAGCAGCCTCCTCACCTTCGTCCCGGTCATCACGTTGCTCTGCCTGGTGCCGGGCGCCAACAACCTCCTGGTCTGGCGGACGGCCGCCGAGCAGGGGCCGGGGCCGGCGGTGGCGACCGCGCTCGGAGCGAGCACGGGGATCGTGTCGTGGTCCGCCGGGACCGCCCTGGGTCTGGGCGGGTTGGTGGCTTCGATGCCGGGTGGGCTGCGCACGGTCGCGCTCGTCGGCTCCGTGACGATGGTCGGGACGGGCGTCTGGGCGCTGTATCCCCGATCGCGGAGGCAGGACCAGCCCGGCTCCCGCGGTTTCACGACGGGCCTTGCCGTCTGCATCGCCAACCCGCGCACCCCGTTGCTGGCGGTATCACTCCTCCCGCAGTACGCCATGGGCGGAGCGGCCGTCACCAGCATCGTGCTGCTCGGCACCGTCTGGGCGACGGTCGCGCTGCTCTGGAACGTCGTGTGCGTCCTCGCCACGCGGGGCCGGCTGACGGGCGGTCGCGGACGCGCCGTACAGGTGGCCGGTGGCGTGCTCGTGGCCGGGCTGGGTGCCCTCGGGGTGGCTCAGGCGCTGTAGGTGCGCAGCCAGATCGTGCGGTCGGAGGAGCGCAGCTTGTCCAACGCGGCGTCGCTGACCATCTCGGTGGCGTCGGTGACCACGTAGCCCTGCTCGCCGCGGGTGGCGAGGTACTGGCCCGTCACGTTGGCGCCCTGCTCGGCGAGGTAGGCGTTCAGCTCGGCGAGCACCCCCGGCATGTTGACGTGGAGGTAGGCGAGTCGGACGCCGTCGGCCAGGGGTGGCGGCTGCACGGCGGGCAGGTTCACCGAGAGTGCGGTGCTGCCCTCTGCGACGAACGACGCGAGCTTGCCGGCCACGAACCAGCCGATCTCCTCCTGTGCCTCCTGGGTGGAGCCGCCGACGTGCGGGGTGAGGATCACGTTGTCGAGGCCGCGGAGCACGGACTCGAACGGGTCGCCCTGCGCCTTCGGCTCGACCGGGAAGACGTCCAGCGCGGCGCCGGCGAGGTGGCCCGACTCGATGTTCTCGCGGAGTGCGACGTCGTCGACGACCATGCCGCGGGAGGCGTTGATGAACAGCGAGCGCGGCTTCATCTTCGCGAACTGCTCGGCGCCGAAGAGGCCGGCGTTGCCGGGGCGCCCGTCCACGTGCAGGGTGACGACGTCGGCCTCGGCGAGCAGCTCGTCAAGGGTGTGCATCCGGCGGGCGTTGCCGTGCGCGAGCCGGTCGGCGGTGTCGTAGAAGATCACCCGCAGGCCGAGTGCCTCGGCGAGGTTGGACAGCTGGGTGCCGATGTTGCCGTAGCCGACGATGCCGATCGTGCGGCCGCGGATCTCGTGGCTGCCCTTGGCGGACTTGTCCCAGATGCCCTCGTGCATCTTGCCGGTCTTCTCCGGCAGCCGGCGGGCCAGCGCGATGATCTCGCCGATCACCAGCTCGACCACGCTGCGGGTGTTGGAGTAGGGGGCGTTGAAGACCGCCACGCCCCGCTCGGCGGCCGCGGCCAGGTCGACCTGGTTGGTGCCGATGCAGAAGCAGCCGATGGCGGTCAGGTCGGTCGCCGCCTCCAGGACCCGAGGGCTGATGTGGGTGTTGGAGCGGATGCCGAGGAGCTGGACGCCGGGGCCGTCCTGCGGCGCCAGCGCCTCGACCAGCTCGTCCTCGGAGAGGGACCCCGCGCGCAGCTCCACCTCGTGGCCGCGGGCCTGGAGGTGCTCGACCGCGACCGGGTGGATGTTCTCGAGGAGCAGGACCTTCACGGGTCAAGGGTAGGAGCGGACGGCGGTCGCCTCGAAAACGTCGGCCCCCCGTGGACGGGTCAGCCCGCGGCGTGGCCGTCGAGGTACGCCGCGACCAGGCCGCCGAGCGTCGGCAGGCGGTAGCCGCCCTCCTGGACGACGACCGCGCGTAGCCCGGTCGCGCCGAGCAGGCGGCCGGCCTCGCGGTAGCCGTCGGCGCTGACCTGGAGCGGGCTCTCGGGGTCGTCCTTCGCGGCGTCCACCCCCAGCGAGACGACCAGGGCGTCGCAGTCGGAGACCCAGTCGGCGAGCTCCGCGACCGCCGATAGCCACACGTCGTCCCCGGCCCCCTCGGGCAGCGGGAGGTTGCGGGTCGCGCCCTCGCCCGAGCCGGCGCCGGTCTCGTCGGCGTAGCCGACGACGTGCGGGAACCAGCCGGCTCCGGGGTCGACGTGCACCGAGCCGTAGCGCACGTCGGCGCGCTGGTAGTAGATCGCCGCGGTGCCGTTGCCCTGGTGGGCGTCGAGGTCGACGATCCCGACCCGGCTCGCGCCGCCTGTGCGGAGGGTCTCGGCAGCGACCGCCGCGTTGTTGAGGTAGCAGGAGCCGCCGAAGCCCGCCGGCGTCGCGTGGTGGCCCGGCGGCCGGCACAGTGCGTAGGCCAGCCCGGTGCCCTCGGACACCAGCCTCGCCGCCTGCACCGCACAGTCGACCGCGGCCCGGGCTGCCGTCCAGGTGCCCGGGCCGACCAGCGTCATGGTGTCGTAGACGAACCGGCCGGCGTCCGCGTGGATCGCCACCGCCGGCCGAGCCGGCAGCCCGGCGGTCATCGCCGGTGTCGGGAAGAGGTAGGGGACCACGCGCTCCTGGCCGATGAGCTCGGCGTAGGGCCCCGCGTCCCAGCGCTCGGCGGCGGTGCGCAGGAACTCGACGAGCTCGGGGTCGTGGACGGCGAGCAGCGCATCGTCGGGCTGGCCGGTCGCCTCGACCAGCTCGTGGCCGGCGGATCGGAGCGCCTCGAGGATGGCGTCGACCCGGGCGGAGGTCTCGGTGCCCTCGGTGGGCACGCCGACCCAGATCTCGTGCCGCGGGTCGTGCAGGCGGGTCGCTGGCGACCACACGACCGGGACAGGCGGCGGAGCCCCCCGTGCGTACTGAGCCATGGGTCAGTATGAGCACATGCCCCGCGCCCGCGACCTCGGCATCGCCATCGGCATGCTGCCGACCGGCCCCACCAACTCGGTCCTCGATGTGGCCGGCGTCGGCCTCGGCCACGTCACGATCACCCGGGAGACGGCTCGGACGGGTGTCAGCTGCCTGCTCCTCGCCGAGGACGCCTACCCGAGACCGCTCGTCGGTGGCGGCGCGGTGCTCAACGGCATCGGCGACTGCACCGGGTTCCTGTCGTTGCAGGAGTCCGGTCTGTTCGAGTCGCCGGTCTACCTCACCTCGACCAGCCAGGTGGGCCGGGTCTACGACGCGGCGTTCCTGCTGGAGCTAGAGCGGCACCCCGAGCTCGTCGACGACATCTTCGTGCCGGTCGTGGCCGAGTGCGACGACTCCTTCCTCAACGACGTCCGCACGATGTGGGTGCAGCCGGACGACGTCCGCGCGGCCCACGAGGCCGCGCTGGCCTCGCGAGGCTCGACCGCGCCGCCGGAGGAGGGCTCGGTCGGCGGCGGGACCGGGATGTCTTGCCTCGGGTTCAAGGGCGGCATCGGCACCTCGTCGCGGGTCACCCCAGCGGGCCACACCGTCGCCGTCGTGCTGATGACCAACTTCGGCCAGCGCAGCAGGCTCACGGTCGACGGCGTCCCTGTCGGCCGGCTCCTTCCGGAGCACGTCGACCCACCCAAGCCGGCCGGCTCCTGCATCGGCGTGGTCGTCACCGATGCGCCCGTCGACCCGGTCGGCTGCGAGCGGCTGGCCCGCCGGGTCGGCCTCGGGCTGGCGCGGACCGGCTCGACCGCGCACCACGGCAGCGGCGAGATCTTCCTGGCCGTCAGCACCACCGCGCGCACCGACCGCGACGGGACCGTGCTCGACGACGGCAAGCGGCTCGGGATGCGGGGGCTCGACGACCTCTTCGAGGCGGTGGTCGACTGCGCGGAAGAGTCGGTGCTCAACTCCCTGCTGATGTCGCCGACGACCGTGGGGCGCGACGGACACACCAGCGAGGGGCTCGACCCCGCCGTCGTCGTCCGGCTGCTGCGCGAGCACGGCCGCCTCTCGTGACCGGCACGGAGCAGTCCGTCCGGATCCCGATGTCCGACGGCGTCGAGCTGGCTGCCTCCCTCTACCTGCCCGACGCTGCCGAGCCCCAGCCGTGCCTGCTCGAGGCGCTGCCCTACCGCAAGGACGACCTCACCTCGTCGTACGCCGAGGGCTACCGGGCGCTGCGCGACGAGCACTCCTACGCCGTGTGCCGGGTCGACCTGCGCGGCACGGGGTCGTCGGGGGGCGACGCGACCGACGAGTACCCACTGGTCGAGCGCGGCGACCTCTGCACCGTCATCGCCTGGCTCGCCGAGCAGGAGTGGTGCGACGGCCACGTCGGGATGTTCGGCACGTCGTACTCCGGCTTCAACTCGCTGCAGATCGCGGCGGAGCGGCCGCCGGCGTTGAAGGCGATCGTGGCGATCTACGCCAGCGATGACCGGTGGACCGACGACGTCCACTGGCGCGGCAACGCCCTGCGGCTCGTCGACCTCGTCGACTACTGCCACTACATGACGCCGATGTGCCTGCTGCCGCCGGCGCCCGCCGAGTGGCCCGGCGACTGGCGTGCGGAGTGGGCGCGTCGCTGGGAGACCAACGAGCCCTGGCTCCTCACCTGGCTGCGCGAGAACCGCGACGGGCCCTACTGGCGGGCGGGTTCGCTGCGGCACCTCGGATACGACCGGATCACCTGCCCGACGCTGCTGGTGGCCGGCTGGGCGGACGGCTACCGCAACAACACCTTCCGCACCGTCGAGGGGCTCGGAGCGGCCGGGACGCCGTGGCGGCTGCTCGCCGGACCCTGGGCGCATGCCGACCCGGCCACCGCGATCCCCGGCCCGCGGATCGACCTCGACCACGAGCTGGTGGCGTGGTGGGACCGGTGGCTGCGCGGGTCGGCCGACTCGGCATGGGTGGACCGGGCCGACCTCTTCGTGCGTACGTCGGCCGTGCCGGAGCCCGACCTCGAGGACCACCCGGGCTTCTGGGTGAGCGGCCCGTGGCCGCCGGTCGACCACGACGACGTGTCGTTCGAGCTGCCGGGTCCGCGGTCTCTCGTCGTCGAACCGGACGTCGGCACGGCCGCCTGGATCGACTGCGCGGGCCACTTGCCGTGGGGGCTCTCCGGCGACCAGCGGCTCGACGACGCGCGGTCGCTCACCTGGGAGTGGGATGCCCAACCGCTCGTCGTCGGGCAGCCGGTCGTCACTCTGGAGGTGTCGGCCGACGCGCCGCACGCCTCGCTCTCGGTGAAGCTGTGCGACGTCTTCCCGGACGGCACCTCGGCGCTGATCACCCGGGGCACGGTCGACCTCGCAACCGTGGAGTCGCCCCTGACCCTGCTGCTCGACGCGTGTGCCTACCGCCCCGACCCGGGTCACCGGCTCCGGCTGTCGGTGGCCGGCGCCGACTGGCCCAACACGATCGCGCCGCCCGCGCCCGTGACCCTCACCGTGCACGGCGGCACGCTGAGGCTGCCGCTGTGGACCGACTCGGGGATCGACCCTCCCTGCTTCGTCTCCGGCGCGGACTCCTCCGCCGAGGACGGCGCGGAGGTCACCTGGTCGGTCACCGACCACGTGCTCCGCCGCGCAACCACGGCGCGGACCCACGTCGCGTCGTCGTACGACATCCCCGGCGAGGGAACTGCGCTCGAGGACTACCGCGGCGAGGTCGGCGTCGACCGCCGGAGCTTCGCCCAGTGGGCTGAGGCCACGACGACCTTCGAGCTCACCTGGCCGGGCGTCGACGTCCGCGTCGTCTCGACATTGCGCGTCGACGTCTCCGCCGAGGGCTACGACGTCGAGATCGTCGCCGACGCGTTCGACGACGAGGAGCAGTTCGGCCACCGCGAGTGGCGCGAGTTCCTGCCGCGATGAGCGGCGGCGCCCGGGCCGCTCAAGGAGCCCAGATGCGGAGGGTCGGCCGGTAGACCAACTCGGTGATGTGCGTGTCGAGGGTCCGGCTCTCCAGGAGCTCCAGGTCGAAGTCGGCCGCGCCGGCAAAGATCGGCTCGTCCCCGGTCTGGCCGGAGATCACCGGGAACAGCGTCAGCTGCACTTTGTCGACCAGACCGGCGCCCAGCAGTGCCCGGTTGAGGATGAGGCTTCCGTGCGAGCGCAGGGGGACATCGGACTCCTCCTTGAGCCGCCGCACGCTCTCGACCGGGTCGCCGCTGAGCACCGTCGCATCCGGCCAGTCCAGCGGGTCCTCGAGGGTGGCGGAGATGACGTACGTCGGCAGGCTGCGCATGCGGCCCACCCACGGATCGCGGACATCGTCGCCTTCGCTGCTGCTCGCTAGCATCTCGGCGAACGCGCGGTAGGTGTTGGCTCCGAACACCATCCGCTGCTCGCCTCCGTACGCCGCGAGCCGGTGCTCGAGGAACTCAGGGCCCTGTTTGCCCCAGTAGCCGCCCCAGTCGGCGGGCGGGGTGTAGGAGGCGTAGCCGTCGATGCTGGAGAAGATGTCGAACGTGTAGGTCGCCGTCATGGGAGTAGGACAACGTCCGGGGTCCGGACTCATCGGTGCGCGTCGCGCTACGTACGTTGTCCTCGTGAGCCCCGCCGCCGGAGACGAGGAGCAGCTCCTGGCCGGTGGGAACGCTTCGGGTCGAGTGGTGCACAAGGGCAGGACCGTGCGCAAGCCGTGGCTGCCGACCACCGAGCGCACGGTGGCGTACATGACCGCGCTCGCAGGGCGAGGGATCGACCTTCCCCTGCCGCGCGGACGCGACGAGCTTGGTCGGCTGGTCGTCGACTATGTGCCGGGCCGGCTTGCCGAGGACGGCGCGCCACTCGGGGCCGGCGTCGTGCGGGCGGCCGGCGCTCTCGTGCGGTCGATCCACGACGCCAGCGTCGGCCTGGGGGTGCCCGAGGACTGGGAGGTGCTGATCCCGGCGAAGGATCCGGACCTGCTGTGCCACAACGACCTGGCAGCATGGAACCTCATCATCGACGGCGAGCGGCTGGTCTTCGTCGACTGGGACGGCGCCGGGCCGTCCACGCGCCTGTGGGACCTCGCCTACGCCGCGATCTCGTTCGCCCATCTGTTCCCCGGAGCCGAGGTCGCCTCCTGCCGGGACCGCCTCGCCGCATTCGTGGACGGCTACGGCGCCGACGCCGCCCTGCGCAGCGCCCTTCCGGGTGCGTTGGCCGAACGGGCCCGAGCCATGCACGACCTGTTGCGGCGCTCTCACCAGAATGGTCGGGAGCCCTGGGCGGCGATGTATGCCGAGGGTCACGGGGAGCATTGGCGCGGGACGGCCGAGTTCATCACCCGGCAACAGCATGATTGGCGCCAAGCGGTCGAGGCTCGATAGCGGGCAGACACGCCTACGCCCCCGCTCAGCTGGTGCTGGGCGGGGTGTGGGGCGGGGTGGTCAGGGTTCGCCGTTGTTGAAGTGGGCGCGGAGCTCGTGGGCGAGTTGGGCGCGTTCGGCGTCGGGGGTGACGTCGATGGTCCCGGTTGGGTCTTTGAGGAACTGGTAGCCGAGCGGACTTCGCCACAGATACACACCGGGTTCGACGGTCACATAGCTCCAGCCGCCGGTCGTCTTCGCCCGGTGATGACCCCTACACGCGGGTGCCTGGTTACAGGTACAGGTCGGGCCGCCGTCCTCATGCGCCACCCGGTGTTCGCAGTCGCACTGCTCGGCTGGTCGGTAGCAGTAGGGGAAGGCGCAGACCAGGTCCCGCAGGAACGTTTGCAGCTTCAACCTCGAGGAGGCTTGGTAGGCGTTCACGTGGAGGTGCTCGGCCAGGTCCAGCACCGGCTGCACGGTCACCGTCGTGTCGGGGTTGGCGCACCACAGCCTGATCTGTTCGGCGGTGACCGGTCCGGGTGCCTCGTGGACCCGGGCGAGGCCGCCGGCGCCGAGCACGGCGGCGTGCTCGAGGTGGACGTGCAGCACCAGCTGCCGCTTGGCTGCTGCCTTGCCCGGGGGCGCCGGCTCGTCGGTGGGCTCGGTGTCGGCTGGTTCGAGTTCGAGGGTGAGCTGGGCCCGGGCCAGG
>Ga0068860_100000392_pt1 | contig 57274 bp, 44 predicted proteins | sample KBSSwiS32_FD_66597 | JGI IMG/M metagenome (GOLD analysis project Ga0068860, IMG submission 66597) | Switchgrass rhizosphere microbial communities from Kellogg Biological Station, Michigan, USA - KBS Switchgrass S3-2 | ecosystem: Host-associated > Plants > Roots > Rhizosphere > Soil ... | reverse complement strand
GTGGGCGGGGTGATGGGCGGGCTCGACAGCGAGGTGACCTCCTCGACCGTCGACCTGTTGATCGAAGGCGCGCATTTCAACCGCGCGGCGGTCCGCCGGTCCAGCCGGGCGCTCAACCTGAAGACTGACGCGAGCCATCGCTTCGAGCGCGGCGCGGATCTCGAAAACTGCCGCGTCGCGGTCGACCGCGCGGCGCTGCTGATCGCGGAGATCGCCGGAGGCGAGGTGCTCGCCGGAGCCGTCGACGCACGGCCGGGTCGCCGCCTGCCGCGCCGGGGCCGGTTGGAGCACGGCAAGCTCGAAGCGTTCGTCGGCGCGCGGATCGCGCCCGACTCGGTCGAGCGGTGGCTAAAAAGTCTGGGTTTTGCACCCCGGCCGGCCGGCCCCGACTCGGGCGACGGCGAGGCCTGGGAGGTTCAAGTGCCTTCCTGGCGCTATTACGACTTCGTGCCGCGACCGGCCGAGGACGACGCCCCCTTCGAAGAGGTCTACCCGGCCGATCTCTACGAGGAGATCCTGCGCCTGCACGGGTTCGATCCGGTGGCGCCGACTCTCCCCGCCCTCTCCGGGGCCGATGCGCCGAAGAATCCGATCCTCGCGCGCCGCGCCCGGATTCAAGACCGGCTCGCGGCGTGCGGCCTCGCCGAAACGATCCAATATTCGTTCATCGATCCGCGCGACGAGGCGGAGCTGCCGCTGCTCGCTCCCGAAGGTATTGCCGTGCCGCTCGTGAACCCGCTCTCCGAGCGGCTCGCGGCAATGCGCCGGTCTCTCCTGCCCGGGCTGGTCGAGACCGCCCGTTTCAACAAGCGCCGCGGCGCCGCGGCGGTGCGCCTGTTCGAGGTCGCGCGCGTGTTCTACCGCGTGCCCGGGCAAGCCGTGGATGACGGTTCCTTGCCGCTGCAGCCGGAACGGATCGGCATCGTCGTCGGCGGCCGGGTCGGCACCCCCTGGGAACATCAGCTCGAGCTCGATTTCTTCGACCTCAAAGGGGCGATCGAGTGCGCGGCGACGGAGTTCGGCGTAACGCTCGCCTTCCGCGCCGCCGCGTCGCGCGGCCTGGTGCCGGGTCTCGCGGCGGAGATCTTTCTCGGCGGCCATGTAATCGGGGTGATCGGCCGCCTGGCGGGCGAAGAGGGGTACCCGCTGTTCGTCGCCGAGCTCGAAGCCGACGCGCTGCAACCGGAGCCGGAAGAATTCTTGGCGCGCGGCGGCGCGGCGGACGAAATGAGTACCGTGGAAGCATCGGCCGCGGTCGCCGGCCTCGCTGTGGAAGCTCCATCGCGTTTCCCGGGCGTCGCGGCGGATGCCACGATCACCCATGCGCTTTCGGTGACCTGGGAAGAGATCACGGCGGCGATCGCCGAGCTCGCACCGCCCGACCTGGTAGCCTACGGCCTCAAAGATCGCTACCGCGGGCAAGGCGTGCCCGAGGGAGCGGTCAACACGACTATGTACTTCCTCTACAACGCGGGCGATCGGTCATTGACACAGGCGGAAGTAAACGACCGGCAGATGGCGCTCGTCCGCGCGCTCGAAAGCCGTTTCGGCTGGAAAGGATGACCCCCATCGTGGAGGCCCAAGAGATCGATTTCCTGGATGCGCTCGAAGCCAAGATTCACCAAGCCTCGGAACGCCTGCGCGCCCTGCGCGGCGAAAACCGAGCCCTGGCGCAGAAAGTCGCCGATCTCGAAGCGCAGATCGCGGAGCGGAGCGAAGAGGCCGCCGTGATCGACATGGCTCCCGTCACCGGCGAGGCGGACGAGTGGCGCCGAGAGCGGGACGCGATCCGCGAGCGCGTCGAATCGCTCGCCGGCCGGTTGGAGGAGTTGTTGGACGAGAGGGAGGAGTAGGGAACGTCAGCGCGAACCGATGGGACGGCCCTTCAGGCCTCTTGAGAGGTTTCGGGCGCCGGGACCTGGGGCGTTGCCCCAGGTTATTATTGGGCGCGCCTTTGGCGCTCAAGAGTGCGCCGCTAAGGGGGACGAATGCGCCCAACTGTGAAAAGTCTCGGCATTGATCGCCTCGACGTTGAAGAGCGCCTGGACCTCGTTGAAGAGATTTGGGCGAGCATCGCCGCCGACCCGCTGGTTCCGTCGCTCACCTCAGCTCAGCGCGCCGATCTCGATTTGAGGATCGCCGACCACAAAGCGAACCCGGATGATGTCGTGCCTTGGAGTGAGGTTAAGGCCGAAGCGGAAGCTCGCTTCGGCGGTGACCTGCGCAGCCGATAGGACGGGCTTACAGCCCTCATCAATGGGTTCGGTGCCGTGTCCTGGGGCTTCGCCCCAGGCTATTATCGGTCGCGCCGTTGGCGCTCAAAGCGGGCAGAACCAATGGCTGATGTCGAGTATGCCGTTGGCGTTAAAACGTCGCGGGGGTTGGAAGACGGGAACAGTGTTCCGAGGTCAGGGCCGAAGGCCCGCCCGATAATAGCCTGGGCCAACGGCCCAGGTTCCGGTGGGATACCCCCCACCAAGGGCTGAAGGCCCGCCCTATCCCTCTCCCGCCGCGCGCCTCACCCCCCAATCGACATAAAACTCGCCAAGTTCCCGCTGTTGCCCTGCAGCAGCAGGTGCTCCGCGGGCTTTTCCTCCAGCACCCGCAAGATCTCCTCTTCGAGCGCCTTCTCGGGACTCGGCTCGTCGAGCAGGTGGCGGAGCGGGTGGTTGCGATCGTCGAACAGGCAGAGCCGCAGCTCCCCTCGGGCGGTCAGTCTCAGACGGTTGCAGTCGGCGCAGAAGGTGTGCGAGAGCGGGGTGATGAAGCCGATCTCTCCTTTTGCTCCCGTCAACCGGAAGGCCTGCGCCGGGCCGGTGCGCGGGCGGTTCGTCGCGACTTCTTCGAGCGGTCCCCAGCGGGCTTCGAGCCGGGCGCGCACGGTGTCGCAGGTGAGTTGACCGGAGATCAGCGCTCGGTTCGCCGCGGTCGGCATCATCTCGATGAAACGGACCGAGAGCGGGCGGTCGATCGTCAGCTCGGCCAAGCGCTCGATCTCTTCGAGCTTGCCGTCGGCGAGCAGAACGGCGTTCAGCTTGACCGGGGTGAGCCCCGCCGCGAGGGCGGCTTCCACGCCGCGCCAGACCTGTTGCAGCTCGCCACGCCGGGCGATCCGGGCGAATTCTTCCGGATCGAGGGTGTCGAGGCTGATGTTCACCCGGTCGAGGCCGGCCGCTTTGAGGGCGGGCGCCAGCCGTTCCAGCTCGGTGCCGTTGGTCGACAGCGAGAGGTCTTCGACCCCCGGCAGCGCCTTGATCCGGGCCACGATCTCCAGCAGGTCTTTCCTCACCAGCGGCTCGCCGCCGGTCAGGCGGACGCGCCGGATGCCCAGGCGCACCAAGGTGCCGACCAGGGTTTCGATCTCGGCGGGGGAGAGGAAGTCTCGATCGCCGAACGGAAATTCGGCGTCTTCGGGCAGGCAGTAGACGCAACGCAGGTTGCAGCGGTCGGTCACCGAGACGCGCAGATAGGTCAGATGGCGGCCGAAAGAGTCGATCAACCGGCTCGGGGCGTCGGTGGTCGCGGTCCGAACGAAGGCGGGCAAGCCGGCTGAGGCCGGGGTCGCCCCGGACTTCGTCGATCCGATCGTGCCAATCTGGTAGAGCTGCTCCATCGTCGTCCGCCTGTCTTTCTCGTCCGGCTGGAAAGGCAAAGGCCGGACGGCGGGAGCGGAACGCTCCGGCGGACCGGCCCACCTTTCCGAACGCGGGAGGCGACCGGGTTTCCCCGGCCACCCTGTACTTCTGGCGGCTCGGCCTCCCGCCGATGTCTCCGGGGAGGGTTGGCCGAGCTCGGAGGGCCGAACTCATAATATGCTGCGCGCGCGCCTTGTCGCCACCCTCGTCCTTGATTCGGGCCGCCCCTGTTCTTAGAATGGCTGGCAAACCCGGCAGTTGCCTCCACTTACGATCCGACTCGCGAATCGATACCGCCCGATGATTACCGGCTACAACACCGACGTTCGCCACAACGACGTCGTGTTTCACGTCCAGACGGAGGACAAGGGGGCCATGAACCCCCAGATCGAGAGCCTCGTCTACGTGAGCGGCCAGGTTCTGGTGAGCAAGAAGGCGAGCTACGCGAGCCTGCTCGCCGAGGGACACGGCGAGAAGGCGATCCTGGCGCTGATGGATCAGCAGCACCGGACGATGATCGCCGCGATCCGCCACGGTAAGCTGGACGACAAATGGGCGGCCATGGCCGCGGCCCGCGGCAACACCTCGGTCAAGGTGCCGCTCGTTCGGGCGCCGCGCCTCGAGGAGGATCGAGCGGAAGAGACCCGGAACGGGCCGGCTCGCGGCGACACGACGGTGGCGCCGGAGCGCAGTCTCGACCAGGTGATCCTCGAATACCTCACCCACGAGGCGGATCAGGAGCAGCTGGTGGTGACCCTGGAGGGGGAGCGCGACCTGACGGTCGGCCAGGCCGCGAGCCTGATGCTCCGGGCCAGCTCCAGCAAGAGCGGCCAGCCGGTCACCGGCGCGCAGGTGATCGTCAAGATGATTTCGACCGTTTCCGAGCCGCGGACGCTGGCGATGGGGCAGAGCGACGATCTGGGGCTGGTGGCGCTGCAGTTCGACATCCCCGCGCTCGGCCGCGGCACGGCGGCGTTGATCGTCTCCGCCGTCTCGGCGATCGGCCGGGCCGAGCTGAAGCACCTCCTCTAGGCGATGCAAGACGAGATCTGGTTGAACGGCGAGGCCCGGGCTTTTCCCGCGGGCGAGACGCTGCTCGACCTGCTCGCGGCGCTCAAGCGCGATCCGCGCACCGTGGCGATCGAGAAGAACGGGCGGATCGTGCCGCGGAGCGAGTACGGCGCGGCACCCCTCTTGGCCGGCGATCGGATCGAGATCGTCCATTTCGTCCAGGGAGGGTAGGGAGTTGGAATATGCGCCGCAGGGTACCGGTTCTCCTCCCGCGCGCCTCCGAGGGTTGCTTCCGACCCTCGCAGGACATAAAATCTCCCCGACGGGCCGATAGCTCAACTGGCAGAGCAGCAGACTCTTAATCTGCGGGTTGAAGGTTCGATTCCTTCTCGGCTCACCACCCCTTATCTGCCGACATCTTTTCCGGGTATCCTGCTTCCCTCTTAGCCCCTCTCGCGAAAGTGGCGGAATTGGTATACGCGCTAGACTTAGGATCTAGTCCCGAGAGATCGGGTTGGGGGTTCGAGTCCCCTCTTTCGCACTCTCGCCGCGTGATGGGTCGTATGGCGTTTTCCGGAGCCCTTCCTGGAGTCCAAGATCGATGAGCGTGGTCCTATCGGTAGAGGACGTCGGTCCTTGCCGCAAACAGTTGACGATCGAAATCCCCGCGCCGGCGGTCGAGGCCGAGTCGGCCCGCGTTCTGCGCGAGTACGGCGCCAAAGCGAAGATCCCCGGCTTTCGGCAGGGCAAAGTGCCGAGCGGCGTCGTCCGGCGCCATTTCGGCAAGGAGATCGATCAAGAGGTGATCGAGCGGCTGGTGCCCCGCTACTGGCGGCAGGCCCAGGCGGAAGCCGAGCTGGAGCCGCTGATGTCGCCCGACGTCGATTCGGTCGACGAGGCCAAGCCCGGCGAGCCGATGAAATTCACCGCCACGGTCGAGGTTCGGCCGAAGATCGAGCTCGGTAACATCTCCAGCTTCGAGCTGCCCGATCCGGCCGTCGAGCCGGCGCCGATCGAGGTCGAAGAGGCGCTCGACGACCTGCGCAAGCGGGTCGCGGAGTGGCGCGACGTCGAACGCCCCGCGGTGCGCGGCGACCTTGCGGTCGGCAAGATCTTCGAGCGCTTTCCGGCGGAGGATCGCGAGAGCGAGGGCAACCCGTTCGAGGTGGAGATCGGCGATCCGCGAGTCTGGGAAGAGCTGACGCTCGCCCTCACGGGCCTCGCCGCCGGGCGCGAGGGGCGTTTCGAACGGCAGGAACCGGCCGCCGCTTCCGGAGAGACCGCGCCCGAAGGGGCCGCGGCTCCGTTGCGCCATTTCCGGATCGTCGTCGACGCCGTGCGCGAGCGCGACCTGCCGGCGCTCGACGACGCGTTCGCCCAGAAGATGAGCGCCTCGTTTACCGACGTCGCGGCCTTGACCGAGGCGATCGCCGCGCGGATCCGCAACGAGAAGACCCAGAACCGCAAGGATGCGCGCGAACGTACACTTCTTGATCAGCTGCGCGAGCGCCATCCGACCGAGCTGCCGGCGGGCGTGGTCCGGCGCGAGACCGAGACCCTGCTGCGCGATTACGCCGAAAACATGGCGCGCAGCGGCGTCGACATCGAAAAAGCCGAGATCGATTGGCACCGCCTGGGGCACGACATGCAGCCGCTGGCCGAGAAGCGCGTCCACGCCCGCCTGGTGCTCGACGCGGTGGCCGACGCCGAAAAGATCGCGGTCACGGAAAGCGAGTTCGAGACCGCCCTCGCGACGCTCGCCCGCGCCCAGGGCGCTTCCACCCCCGCGCTCAGGAAGGCGCTCGACGCCGACGGGCGGCTCCAGGCGCTGCGCCAGCAGCTGCGCCGCGACAAGACGATCCGCCACCTGCTCGGCGAAGAGCCGGCGGGCGACAAGCAGTCGACGTAAGGAGAGAGTCCGATGCTGATCCCGATGGTCCTCGAACAGACGAACCGCGGCGAGCGGTCGTACGACATCTTCTCGCGCCTGCTCAAAGACAACATCATCTTCCTCGGCCGGCCGATCGACGACGATCTGGCGAGCCTGTTGATCGCCCAGATGTTGTTCTTGGAGGCCGAGAACCCCGAGAAAGACATTTCGATCTACATCAATTCGCCGGGCGGCTCGGTTTCCGCCGGCCTCGCGGTCTACGACACGATGCAGTACATCAAGCCCGACGTCGCCACCTATTGCGTCGGCCAGGCGGCCTCGATGGCGGCGGTTCTGCTCGCCGCGGGCGCCAAGGGCAAGCGGACGCTGCTGCCCAATTCCCGCGTGCTGATCCACCAGCCCTGGCTCCAGGGGCTCGGAGGGCAGCAATCCGACATCGAAATCCATGCCCGGGACCTGCTGCAGATGCGCGGCCGGCTGGACGAGATTCTGGCGTTTCATACCGGCAGGAACAAAGAGGAAGTCCACCACGACACCGAGCGGGACCGCATCCTCTCCGCCGACGAGGCCGTCGCCTATGGCATCGTCGACCGGGTGATGGTCAAGCGCCGCAACTAGGGTGAAATAGCGCTGCCGAACAAGGGTGTTGTACCAGGCAGGTTCGCGACCTCCGTCGAGGTTCGTAAGAGTTGACAGGGCCGGGGATCGCTCCTAGCATGACTTCATCGTCCCTGATCTTCGCACCGGCCGCACTGGAGAAGAAATGCCGAAGAAAGAGAGCGGCGACGAGGTTCTGAGGTGCTCGTTCTGCAACAAGAGCCAGCGTGAGGTCAAGAAGCTCATCGCCGGCCCGACGGTCTTCATCTGCGACGAATGTGTCGACATCTGTATCGACATCATCGCGGAAGACCGGATGCTCGAACAGCAGCAGGACACCTCGTTGCCGAAGCCGAAGGAGGTCAAGGCGCTCCTCGACGAGTACGTGATCGGCCAGGAGACCGCGAAGAAGAAGCTCGCGGTCGCGGTCTACAACCACTACAAGCGGATCGACTTCGCGGAGAAGGCGCCGCACGGCGAAGTCGAGCTGTCGAAGTCGAACATCATGCTGATCGGCCCGACCGGAACGGGCAAGACCTTGCTCGCGCAGACCCTCGCGCGGCTGCTGTCCGTGCCGTTCACGATCGCCGACGCGACGACGCTCACCGAGGCGGGGTACGTCGGCGAGGACGTCGAGAACATCATCCTCAAGCTCTACCAAGCCTCCGGCAGCGACAAAGAGAAGACCCAGCGCGGCATCGTCTACATCGACGAGGTCGACAAGATCTGCCGCAAGAGCGACAACCCCTCGATCACCCGCGACGTCTCGGGCGAGGGCGTCCAGCAGGCGCTGCTCAAGATCCTCGAGGGGACGCAGTGCAACGTGCCGCCGCAAGGGGGCCGGAAGCACCCGCACCAGGAGTTCCTGCAAATCGACACCACCAACATCCTGTTCATCTGCGGCGGCGCCTTCGTGGGCTTAGACGACGTGATCGAGCGGCGGCTGAACCAGAAGTCGCTCGGCTTCGGCGCCGACATCCGAGGCAAGAAGGAGCGCTCGAAGGGCGAGATCCTGGAGCAGGTTCTGCCCGAAGACCTGATCCGCTACGGCCTGATCCCCGAGTTCGTCGGCCGCCTGCCCGTCGTCGCGACCTTGGAGCAGCTTGACGAGGAGGCGCTGGTGCGCATCCTCAAGGAGCCGAAGAACAGCCTGATCAAGCAGTACCAGACGATGTTCGAGTTCGAAGGGGTCGAGCTCAAGTTCACCGACGAGGCGATCGTCGCGATCGCCCGCGAGGCCCTCACCCGGAACGTCGGAGCGCGGGGCCTGCGCATCATTCTCGAAGACCTGATGCTCGACCTGATGTATACGGTCCCATCGCAGCGAGATATCAAACAGTGCGTGATCAACGAGGAAGTCGTCGCGAGTCGAATTCAGCCGATCATGCTCTACAAGAAGGCGGGCTAGCCCGAAATCCGGGCTCGTCCGCGGAAGCGAGGACCGATGGCCGCATCCTTCATCGACAAAAAACGGGAGATCCTGCCGCTCGTCCCCCTAAGGGACATGGTGGTCTTTCCCCACATGATGGCGCCGTTCATCGTCGGGCGCGAAAGCTCCGTTCGGGCGCTTGAACAGAGCCTCGGCACGGCGCAGAAGCGGATCTTCCTGGTCGCCCAGAAAGATCCGAAGATCGACGAGCCGCTGCGCGACGACGTTTTCGACCTCGGCGTGATCGCGACGGTGATCCAAAACCTGAAGCTGCCCAACGGCAACGTCAAGGTGATGGTCGAGGGCGTTCAACGCGGCAAGGTGGTCGAGGTGATCGACCGCGACGGCGCGTTGAACGTCGACGTCGAGACCTACGAGGTCAACTTCCCGATCTCGGAGGAGCTGCAGGTCTACATGAACAAAGTGCTCCAGGCCTTCGAGCAGTACGCCAAGATGTCGCACCACCTGGCGTTCGAAGGGCTGATGTCGACTTTGAAGGTCGACAACGCCGACCATTTCGCCGACACGCTGGCCGCCCACCTGATGGTGTCGACCGCCGACAAGCAGTCGCTTCTGGAGCTGCTCAACCCGTATGAGCGCTTGCAGCGGCTGCACGACCTGCTCGACGTCGAGATCGAAAAGATCAACATCGACAAGCGGATCAACGTCAAGGTCAAGAAGCAGATGGAGAAGGCGCAGAAAGAGTACTACCTCAACGAGAAGATCAAGGCGATCCATCAGGAGCTGGGGCGGAAGGACGAGCGCGGCGACGAGCTCCAGGAGCTGAAAGACAAGATCGAGAAGGCCGGGCTGCCGAAAGAGGTGCGCGAGAAGGCCGACCAGGAGCTGAAGCGGCTGGAGGCGATGCCGCCGGTCTCCGCCGAGGCGACGGTGTCGCGCAACTACATCGATTGGCTGGTCGCCGTGCCGTGGAAGAAAAAGAGCAAGGAAATGAAGGATCTCGTGCTCGCCGACAAGGTGCTGAACGAGGACCACTACGGCCTGGACAAGATCAAGGATCGCATCCTCGAATTCCTCGCCGTGCGCCAGCTGGTCGGCCAGACCAAGAGCTCGATCATCTGCTTCGTCGGCCCTCCGGGCGTCGGCAAATCGTCGCTCGCCAAGTCGATCGCCCGGGCGACCGGCCGCAAGTTCGTCCGCCTGTCGCTCGGCGGCGTGCGCGACGAGGCCGAGGTCCGCGGTCACCGCCGGACCTACATCGGCGCCTTCCCCGGCCAGATCATCCAGATGATGAAAAAGGCGGGGACGGTCAACCCGGTCTTCCTGCTCGACGAAGTCGACAAGATGTCGATGGATTTCCGCGGCGATCCGTCCGCGGCGCTGCTCGAAGTGCTCGATCCGGAGCAGAACGATTCGTTCATGGACCATTACCTGGACGTCGATTACGACCTGTCCAAGGTGATGTTCATCGCCACCGCGAACGTCGCCCACACCATCCCGCCGCCGCTGCGCGACCGGATGGAGGTGATCCAGCTGTCCGGCTACACGCTCAACGAGAAACTCAAAATCGCCGAGCAGTTCCTGGTGCCGAAGCAGCTGTCGAATCACGGCCTGTCGAAGGAGAAGGTGACCTTCGAGTCGGAAGCGATCCGCGTGCTGATCGAGAGCTTCACCCGCGAGGCGGGCGTCCGCAGCCTGGAGCGTGAAATCGCTTCGATCTGCCGGAAGATCGCCCGGCGCGTGGTCCAGGAAGGGGCGAAGATCGAGGTGCGGGTGACGCCGGAAGCGGTGATCGAATATCTCGGCAAGCTCAAGTTCCGCTCGCGGCGGAAGAACGAGCTGTCCGAGGTCGGCGTGGCGACCGGTTTGGCCTGGACCGAGGTCGGCGGCGAGCTGCTCGAAACCGAGGTGGGGCTGATGCCCGGCAAAGGCAAGCTCACCTTGACCGGCAAGCTCGGCGACGTGATGCAGGAGTCGGCCCGCGCGGCGGTCTCCTACCTGCGCGCCCGGGCCGAGCTGCTCGGCATCGAGCCGGATTTCAACGAGAAACTCGACGTCCACCTTCACGTGCCCGAGGGGGCGATCCCGAAAGACGGGCCGTCCGCCGGCATCACGATGGCGACGGCGCTGGTCTCGGCGCTCACCAAGACGGCGGTGCGCAAGGACGTGGCGATGACCGGCGAGATCACTCTGCGCGGCAAGGTCTTGCCCGTAGGCGGGATCAAGGATAAGGTTCTGGCCGCCTACCGCGGCGGAATCAGCGAGATCATTCTGCCCAAGGAAAACGAGAAGGACCTGGACGAGATCCCCCAGGAGGTACGGGACCAGATGGAGTTCCACCTCGTGGAATCGATGGACGAGGTTCTGCGCTTGGCGATCGACGGGCCGGTCATGCCGTTGGTCAAGGGCGGCGAGCCGTTCGCCGAGGCAAAAGTCGACACGGCCGTTGCGCCGGATTCCATGGCACACTAAAGACCCAAGGGGTCCGTCGGCTGAAAAGTCGATCGACCCGTCCCATACGCCCGCCGGACCGCCGTGAGAGAGCAGCTGGCGGGCGCCCTACGAAATCTGGCTTCCCTCGACCCGTGGAGTTGGGGTTTCTCCCAACTCCATCGCGGTCCGGTACGGTGACTTTCAACTTGAAAATCGAAAAGGCGGAGTTCGTTCGCGCCGGGCATCGGACGGAGGACTTCGTACGCGATGGGCGCCCGGAGTTCGCGTTCGTAGGTCGTTCGAACGTCGGAAAGTCGAGCTTGCTCAACCGGCTCCTCGGACGCCGGGGGCTCGCCCGCATCAGCCAGACGCCGGGCCGGACGCGGGCGATCAACTACTTTTTGATCAACGACCGCGTCTACTTCGTCGACCTGCCGGGCTACGGGTACGCCAAGGCGGGTCGCGCGGATCGGGCCGAATGGGCGGCTCTGGTCGACGGCTATTTGCGCTGTGAGGTGCCCAAAAGGACGGTGCTGTTGTTGATCGATGGCAAGGTCGGTGCAACACCGCTCGACCAACAGGCGTATCGGTACCTGACCGAGATGGAGGTGGCGACGGTGATCGTCGCGACCAAGATCGATCAGGTAAAGCGCGGCAAAAGGCAGGCGCAGTTAGAGGACATTCGGCGGACGTTGGGCGCCGCCGAGGAAGCCCAGATCCTTCCCGTCTCCGCGGAATCGGGCGACGGGATTCCGGCGCTCTGGAGCGCGCTGGATTCTCGGGGCTAGAAGACAACCATCTCCGGTCCTTCATCCGGGTTTCCGGAGGTGGCCGAAAACACGAGCACAACGCAATTTCGCGAGGAACGTCATGGCCAAGCCACCCACCCCCACGGAAAAGATCGTCTCGTCCGACGCTCTCGACATCCGCACCCTGAAGGACATGAACATCGCCGAGCTGACGCAGATCGGCAAAGATCTCGGCGTCGAGGGCGCCACCGGCATGCGCAAGCAGGAGCTGATCTTCAAGATCCTCCAGGCGCAGACCGAGAAGAGCGGCCTGATCTTCGCCGAAGGGGTCTTGGAATGCCTGCCGGACGGCTTCGGCTTCCTGCGCGCGCCGGAATACAACTATCTGCCCGGGCCGGACGACATCTACGTCTCCCCGAGCCAGATTCGGCGCTTCGATCTGCGCACCGGCGACACCGTCTCGGGCCAGGTTCGCCAACCGAAGGAAGGCGAGCGCTACTTCGCGCTGATCAAAGTCGAAGCGGTCAACTTCGAGCACCCGGAGATCGCCCGCAACAAGATCTTCTTCGACAACCTGACGCCGCTCTATCCGCAGGAGCGTCTGAAGCTCGAAGTCCCCGGCGACATGGCGTCGCGCGTGATGGATCTGACCACCCCGATGGGCAAGGGGCAGCGCGCGCTGATCGTCGCGCCGCCGCGGACCGGCAAGACCATGCTGCTCCAATCGATCGCCCATTCGGTCGAGAAGAACCACCCGGAGGTGGTGCTGATCGTCCTGCTGATCGACGAACGCCCCGAGGAAGTCACCGACATGCAACGGAGCGTCAACGGCGAAGTGGTCTCCTCGACCTTCGACGAGCCGGCGACCCGCCACGTGCAGGTGGCCGAGATGGTGATCGAAAAAGCCAAGCGCCTGATCGAGCACAAGAAAGACGTGGTGATCCTGCTCGACTCGATCACCCGCCTGGCCCGCGCCTACAACACGGTGCAGCCGCCGTCGGGCAAGGTGCTCTCGGGCGGTATCGACGCCAACGCCCTGCACCGTCCGAAGCGCTTCTTCGGCGCGGCGCGAAACATCGAAGAGGGCGGGTCGCTGACGATCATCGCGACCGCGTTGGTCGACACCGGCAGCCGGATGGACGACGTGATCTTCGAAGAGTTCAAAGGCACGGGCAACTGCGAGATCCACCTCGACCGCAAGTTGGTCGAGAAGCGGGTCTTCCCGGCGATCGACATCAACAAGTCGGGTACCCGGAAAGAGGAGCTGTTGATGCCGGAGTCCGAGCTGCACCGCGTCTGGGTGCTGCGCAAGGTGCTGAACCCGCTGTCGACGGTCGAAAGCATGGAGCTGCTGCTCGACAAACTGTCGAAGACCCGGAGCAATCAGGACTTCCTGAACGCGATGTCGAAGTAAAGGGGAGGGGAGGGGTTGTGCCCAAGCTGCGCGTCGGCATCGTCAACTACCTGAACAGCAAGCCGCTGGCTTGGGGCTTCATGAAGGGGCATCACGCGGATCTCTTCGTGCCGAGCTTTCATCCGCCGGCCCAGGTGGCCCGGTTGCTCGCCGAAGGGTCGCTCGACATCGGCTTGATCCCGTCGATCGAGGTCCAGCGGATCCCGCGGCTCAAGATCCTGCCCGATCTGTGCGTCGCCGCGACCCACGAGGTCAAAAGCGTCCTGCTGGTCGCCAAGGGGCCGATCGAGGAGGTGCGCCGCCTCGCGCTCGACCAGAACAGCCGGACCTCGGCGGGGCTGGTGCGCATCCTGCTCGCCGAGCGCTGGGGCATCCGTCCCGAGACCGTGCCGCAGCGGCCGGACATCGAGCGGATGATGGCCGACGCCGATGCCGCTCTGATCATCGGCGATCCGGCGCTCAAAGTGGATCGAGAGCGCTATTTCGTCTACGACCTGGCCGCGGAATGGCGCGCGCTCACCGGCCTGCCGTTCGTCTTCGCGGTCTGGGCGGTACGCTCCGACGTCGAGTTCACCGACCTGTCGTTCTACTTCAAAAGCAGCCTGCGCTACGGTCTCTCGTCGCTCGACATCCTGGTCCGAGAAGCCGCGGCGGAGCTCGACCTGGATACGGGCGACGTCCGCTCCTACCTGACCGACAATCTGAGCTTCTTCCTGCGCGACGACGAGATCGCAGGGTTAGAGGAGTTCTACCGCCGCGCCCACGCCCACGGTTTGATCCTGGAGCCGCGGCCGCTCGAATTCTGGGAGTAGGTCTTCGCCTCCAGGTAAGTGTTGCTCCTAGGGTGTGCTCGTCCTGGGACCGCCGGCGTCTCGCCGGCGCAAGCGCCGAGCAGCCACGGGCGCTTAAGCGCAGGGCGGTGATTGATCCAGCCAAAAACGCCGGCGAGACGCCGGCGGTCCCAGGATAAGCACACCCGAGGCGGAAACGTCCGAAACCTTCACCGCGCTGGAACGAACCGCTCCTTCGCCAACGCTCGTAGCTCCTCCAGTTCCTCGGCCCGCGTACGAGAGAGCGGCAAAGTCGCCGCCAGCTCGGCGCTCAAGCCCTCCGTGGTCAGCCGATCGCCTTTCCCGTCGAGCAGGCCGTAGAGGGCCGCCACCACCGCCTGCTCGATCTCCGCGCCGCTCCAGCCTTCGGATTCCGCCACCAGCCGGTCGAGATCGACCGCGGCGGGATCTTGGCGCCGCAGCGCCAGGTGGATCTCGAAGATCTCGCGCCGCTCGTCGGGGGTCGGCAGATCGATGAAGAAGATCTCGTCGAAGCGCCCTTTCCGCAGCAGCTCGGGGGGGAGCGATTCGAGGTCGTTCGCGGTGGCGACCACGAACACCGGCTCCCGGTGCTCCTGCAGCCAGGTGAGGAAGCTGCCGAACAGCCGCCGGCCGAGGCCCGCGTCGGCTTCGCCGTTGCCTTGGGCGAAAGCCTTTTCGATCTCATCGATCCAGAGCACGATCGGCGACTGCGCCTCGGTGGTCTCCAGAGCGCGGCGGAAGTTCTTTTCGGTTTCGCCGACGAATTTGTCGAACAGGCGGGACGGATCGAGGCGCGCGAGCGGCAGGCCCCAAGAGCGGGCGATGGTCTTCGCCGTGAGGCTCTTGCCGCACCCTTGCACTCCCACCAGCAGCAGGCCGCGGGGGGCCGGCAGCCCCAGCTCTCTCGCCCGGGAGCCAAAGCCGGCATGGTGTACCCGGAGCCAGGCTTTGAGCCGGACGCAGCCCGCGAGGTCGGCGATCTCGCCGCCCACCTCGCACAGATCGAGCACTCCGGTCTGCTCGATCTCTTCCCGCCGAGCCGCGAGGATCAACGGCAGATCCTCGGCGTGAAGGACGCCGTCGTGAAGAGTGGCCCGGGCGATCAGCCGCCGAATCTCGGCGAGCGTCAGGCCGCGTAGGGCCTGGACCATTCGATCCAGCTGCTCGCCCGGCAGATCGAAGCGCAGCGGGCGGGTGGCGCGCAGCGAGCGGAACGTATCGATGATCGTCGAGCGGATCTCGTCCGGATCCGGCCATTCCAAGCGGTAGCGGGCTGCGACCCGCCGCAGCTCCGGCGGCAGGTCGAGCGAGGGGGACGAAAGGACGATCGTCTTGAACTTTCCTGGAGACTCCTCGGCCGATTCGCGCAACGCGCGCACGACCGCCGGAGTTTCGAGGTACGGATGGAAATCCTGGAGCAGGAAGATCGCGGGCCAGGCGATGCCGCGAATCGCCGCCAACACCGCGAGCGGTTCGCAGGCGTCGGGAGACGAGGGGCGCGCGCCGTCGCAGATCAACCCGCCCGAGACCGACCAGGTATAGGAAGAGAACCCCATCGAGCGAGCCGCTTGGGCAAGCCGCCGGCGCAGGCGCTCCTCGTCGTAGGTCTCGACGTAGAGGATCGGATAGCGCGACTGGAGCAGAAGAGAAAGGTCTTCCAAGTCCCGCCAGTCTAGCGGAATTCTTTGCCTCTCGTCGCAGCCAGAGTTGCCGTTTCGCCCGGCGCACCGCGGCGTTTCGCAGGCAATTTCCCTCGGGAAAACCCTCTGGCATGTCGGTTGCTCTTCCCGGCCAGCCAGACGACTGACTCTCGGACACCACGGCGAGAGTTCCCTTGTGGAGGTGGACGAATGAAAATCAATCGAATCCTTCTGAGTATTGCACTCGTTTCGGCGTGTAGTTTCGCGGCGTGCAAGAAAGAGGCTGAACCCGACGCATCGGAAGTCACCCCGGTCGCAACCGAGAGCGAGGTCCCGGGAGTCGCAAGCCAGAGCGATCTTTCCCCGGCGGCGGCCGAATCGCGGATCGATGACGTTACGACCGGCCACGCTCTGGCCGCGGACGGCTCGATCGACTCCGCCCAGGTCGGCGACGATTTCGCTTCCGGCGAGACGGTGCACATCGCGATGAAGGTCGGCGATACGCCTGCCGGCTCGGCGGTCAAGATCGTCTGGTACGGACCCGAGGACAAGCGGATCAACGAGGAAACCAAGACGGTCGCCACCGGCGAGACCTTCCTGAACTTCTCGGCCGACACCAAGGGTTGGGCCAAGGGCGATTACAAAGCCGAAATCTGGATCGGCGACGAGAACGTGAATACCGAGCGATTCCAGGTCGTCGACGCCGCGAACGCGGGCCGCTGACCTGCCCCGAGCACCCCCAAGACATGGAGTCCTTCTCCCGCCGGGTGTGCCGCGTTTTCCGACGCGGCCCCCGGCCCTTTTTCTTCTCGACTCCCTAGAAAGGATCGATCATGAGCAAAGAATTCCACGACCTGTTCGTCGCCGAGCTGCGCGACGTCTACAGCGCCGAGAGCCAGATTCTGAAGGCGCTGCCGAAGATGGTGAAGGCGGCCCAGAACAAGGAGCTGAAGAAAGCTTTCTCCGATCATCTGGCCGCCACCAAGGTTCACGTCGAGCGATTGAACGGCATCTTCGCCGCGCTCGGCGTAGCCAAGAAAGGGAAGGCGTGCAAAGGCATGGAAGGGTTGCTCGCCGAAGGCGCCGAGGCGATCGCCGAGGGTCAACCCGGCGCGGTCAAGGACGCCGCCTTGATCGCCGCGGCCCAGCGGGTCGAGCATTACGAGATGGCGGCTTACGGTTGTCTGCGTGCCTTTGCCAAGGCGCTGGGGGATCTGGACACCGCGCGGATCCTGCAGGCGACCCTCGACGAGGAAGGCGACGCGGATCGCCTGCTCTCGCAGATCGCCGAATTCGCGGTCAATCTTGAAGCGGCGGCGGGCTAGCTCGCGCACTTCTTCCGGGTCGGGGCTCCGGCCCCGGCGCTATTTTCCTGGGCTCGCCTTCTTTCGGGGCACCTTGAAATGAAGCGGCTCCTCTTCGGTGAGCGGCAACCCTTCCGCGTTGACGATCCTCACGTAGACCGAGTAGGGGTGCCGATCGTCGATCCGGTCCGCGAGGCTCTGCGGCAGGCGCAGGTCGTAACGGAACTTGGCGATCGCGAACGGGCCCTCGGGCACCAATTGGGCCTCGCCGGCCGGAATTCCGACCACGGCGAGCGGCAGATCGGCGCGGATGCGCGACCGCCGCAGCTCGATGCGCACGCGGTGCCCGGGAGCGAAATGGAGATCGCTGAACAGCGAGAGGTAAAACCGAGTCGGTATTTGGATGACCGGCGCCTGGGGGTTCGGCTCGACGACGAACATCCGGCCGGCGAGCAGGCGCGGCGCCGAGGAGCGAAGGCTGTCGATGTCGCGCGCCTGCGCGGCGGTTTCGACGGTCGAGCCTTCGAGTCGCGTGGGCGCGCCGTTGGATCCGACCGTCGCGGTCGGGCCGGTGCCCTCGGGGGCCGCCTCCGGCTCGATCGCGAGCGAGCCGAGCCGGGAGATCGGCGAGAGGCCGCGGACCAGGCGCAACGGGCGAGGCATCTCGTCGGTCCAGATCTCCGCGCTGACGCTGCCGCCGTCCGTCGCCCCGGCGGGCGACAAGACGCCGGCCGCGAGGATCAGCCGTTCGAGGAGCGGAAAATCCTCGCGATGCAGAGCGTTTCGAGTCCACCCCCGGCCATCGATCTCGCCTCGGACGGCGCGGTAGCGAAGGTCGTCGAACCAGGCGACGAAACGTTCGGCGGAGGCGAGGCGGCGTCGATCGTTGCGGCCGTGCTGGGTCTTCCAAAGCGCGCGCCCCTCGGCGGTCGACCAGGCGTCGCCTTCGGCGCCCAAAACGGCTTGTCCGACCGTGAGCCATATGTCGTTGGAATGCATCGCGAGCAGGCGGGCGAGCGCCTCGCCGCGGGCGCCCGCGACAAACGAGGCGACGACTCCCACGGCCTCGGTTCCGAACAGCTCGGGAGGAGGCTCCGGATTGCCCGGCAGGGATCGCCAGAGGCTTGCGATCTGGCGGCGCGGCGCGATGCCGGCCCGGCGGTCGCTGATCGTCGTCCGGACCTCGATCGCGCGCGGTTGAGCCGCCTGCGTCCCCTGCGAGTCGGTGGCCTGCAGCGTCAGCACCGAGGACGATCCCTGATCGCGGCGAATCCCCAGGTTCTTGACCTTCAGGCTCCGGCGTTGGCCTTGGGTCGCTTCGCGCACGGTCGCATCGCCGAGCCGGACGTCCTGCACCACGGCGAGGTTCTGGCGCTTGGCGCGGAACCAGGAGGGAAAGCGGGCGAGAAAGTTCAAATCGCGCCGATCTCCTTGCCGGAGCTCCGCGGAAAGGATCTCGACGCCGCGTCCCTGCGCCGCCGCCTTGATCGGGGCCATGAGGAGAACTCGATTCTTCGTGCCGAGCAGGCCGTCGAGCGCCGCGCGCCCTTCCGGAGTGCCAAGGTCGAAGCGGTAGACCAGGTCGGCGACCCGGAACTTGCCCGCGTCCCGGCGATCCTGGAGGAAGGTATAGCCGTAGCGCAGGGGGCCGAGGTGAATCTCCGGCCGGATCTTCATCGGCGTCAGCTCTCGCCCCTTGGCGGCGATCGTCCGGACCCGCACCAACACGTGGTCGTCCGCCTGCTCGATCACCGTGGTCTCGCGGATCAGGCGATAGAAGTACTCGAAGCTCGCGCGCAGTCCGATCTCGTGCGCGGAGAAGCGCAGCGGCGAGATACCGACGAAGGCCGTGTAGGTGGCGCCATCGCCCGGCTGCAGGCGCGGATCGGCCGAGGTGAACAGCTCCGTCCTGAGCGGAAATCCGAGATCGACCCACAGGGTCATCGGTTCGACGAAACCCTCGAAATAGAGCGCGCCTTTTTCCGTGTCTTCAAAGCCCAGGTTGATCTCGCTTGCCAGGGCGTCAAGCAGCCCGAGCAGCGTGCGGCTGATGCGCGGCAGGATCTTCTTGCGGAATCGCGCGTCGCGCTTGTCCCAGTAGCCGGCCAGCTCGGCGCGCAGGTTCTCCCGGCTCGTGGTCCGCGAGAACTCGGCCCCGAGCCGGCGCGGGGGTTGCGTCTCGGCGGCGGTCAGCATGAAGCCCGACTCGGCGTGGAGGCCCACGCCGATCGTCGCGGACGAATCCGGCAGGTAGTCGACGTCGAGCGTAGTCTTGGCGCGCGCCGCGTTGACCGTTTGAAACCAGGACAGATCGCCATCCCCGACCGTGCTGCCGGCGGGGAGCTCGCGATGCTTGTCGAGCACGCGGCGCGTATAGGCGATCGAGGCGTCGAGCTTGGTTTCCGACCAGGTATGCCCGAACGAAATGTCGAGATCGCCCAGCTCTTGGAACAGGTCGCCGCTGCGCGCTTCGCGGAACAGCTCGTTGTCGAAAAACTCGCCCGCGCCCTCGACCGGCGCGCCGGTGAACGAGCCGATGCGGCGCCAATCCGCCTGGGGCGCCGGCTCGTCCTCCTGGGGAAACGTGCCCGAAGGGCACCACAGGGCGAAGGAGGAGAATACGAGCGCGGCCACGAGGCGACGCGCTTTCGATCGCGGGTCGACGGGGCGAGGCGTACGCTTTGGAGAGAGTGCGGGACGAAGCTCGATCTTCATGGTCGGGCCGATGATACCCCTCGAAAGCCCACGGAAGAGAAGGTATTTTTACTCGAGCCTCAGGCGCCGGAAACCAGCCCAAACATCGGAAATTGCTGCGTGCGGCGGCCGTCGATCCGCAGCAGGTTTTGCCGAAAACGAGCCTCCGCCGACCCTGCGGTAGCATCGAAGACGCGATCGGAAAACCTTTGACCCAGCCGCCATCGAGACCCGACCGCCCTGGGCGCCGCTTTCGCAAGGTGCTGATCGTGATGTGCGGAATCCTCGGCCTGGCCGGCGCCAATCTGCTGTACGTTCGTGTCGCTGGACGGTGGCTCCGCTCGCCGGATCTCTCCTCCCTGCTCAATCGGCGGCCCGAACGATTCCGCATCTCGTGGCGCGACGCGAGCAGTCCCTTTCCGGGCTGGTTGGTGGTCCACGATCTCGACCTGGCCGGCCGCACGCGACGCAGCCGCTGGAGCCTCCATGCCGACGAGGTCCACGGCGCGTTGAGTCTGCCGTCGCTCGTTCGCCGCCACCTGGACCTTCGTGGTCTCGTGGCTTCGGGCGTCGCGATCCGCGTCGCGCGCATCCTGCCGTCGTCGGCGGCGCCGATCGAGGGCCAACCGGACATCGTGCCGACTTTCCCGCAAACCCCCGAGGAGTTCGAAGCGGCGCTCAAGGTCGTTCCCAAGCGCCCCCGCTGGACGATCGAGCTGTCCTCGGTCTCCTTGGAGCGGATCCGCGAGCTCTGGCTCGAACGCTGGCGGATCGCCGGATCGATGAAGGCGCAGGGCGGTCTGCGCCTCCGGCTCGGGCGCGACGCGCAGGTGTTCGCCACTCGCCTCGACCTCTTGGACTCCGGGTTGACCGTCGTCGGCCGGCCGGCCGGCGAGCATCTGCGGGGCACGGTCGCGGCGTTCACCACGCCCTACTCGCCGCGACGGGAGCCAGGCTGGGCGGCGGTGTCGCACCTCACCGGAGACCTGCGGCTGGTAGGGCAGGTTCGCTCGCTCAAATTCCTCCTCGGGCTGATGCCGAAGGCGCCTTGGCTCGCGATCGACGGAGGAGAGGGGAGCTTTCGGGCTCGCCTCCGACTGGCGAAGGGAAGATTCGGTTTGGGCAGCTCGGCGGAAATCCGGGCGCGCACCGCAAGCGTCGAATTTCTCGACTATCTGGCCGAAGGCCAGGCGGTCCTCTCCTGGCAGGTCGAGCGCGACCGGATGATCGGCCGGGCGGACCTCGCCCGGTGCGAGATCCGCCGGCGCGGCGCGAGCGCCCCCTACGCCCGGGCTCCCAAGCTGCACCTGGCCTTTACCTCCAGGGACATGCAGCTGAATGGCCGGCTCGCCGATCTCTCGGGCGTCGCCGATCTGCCGCGCGCCGAGGTGCCTGACCTGCGCTATTACAACGCCTACCTGCCGGAAGGATCGGGCCTGGCGCTCACCGGAGGCCGGGGTGTTTTGAGCTCCCGCATGACCCTGGATTCGTCCGGCCGGGCGCGCGGCCGGATTCTCCTTTCCGCGACCGAGCTCGCCACGACCGCGCGAGGGCTCACGCTGCGCGGGCGGTGCCGCTTTACCGTGGCGCTGGCGAGCGAGGACGTACGCCGCCGCCGTTTCGACCTCGACGGGAGCAAGGCGCGCTGCGACGGCGTCGAGATTCTGGATGACCGGACCGCCAAGCCCTCCGCTCCCGATTGGTGGGCCGAGGGGGCGATCGGCGACGGTTTCGTCATCCCCGGGGCGAAGGACTATCTCTCCCTTTCGGGCGCGATCGAAGCGCGCGACGCCATGCCGATCTTTGCCCTGTTCGGCGATCGCCCGGGCGCCAAGGTCGCCTCGCTCTTTTTTCGCGGCAAGGGGGTCGCCGCGACCGGCCGGGTCGACCTGTCGAGCGCCGCCTGGAAGGCGGCGGGCCATGGCCGGGCCGGCCCGCGGCTCACCGCGGATGCCCGGCTGTGGGGCAAGAAGGGGCAGATCGACGGCGCGCTGCTCGCCGGCATCGGCGGCCGGCGGATCGGCATCGAGCTGGCGGGGCGCGAACGAAAAATCCACTGGCGCGGCGCCGAGGCTTGGTTCGCCGCCGGCGCGGCGCCGAAACGGATCTCGAGGCATCCCTGATGCCACGCCGCCGCGCGGAGGAGGCCGAAGCGGTAAAACGCGCCAAGGACCGGTTCCTCGCCCGATTGAGCCACGAGCTGCGGACGCCGATGGGGCCGATCCTCGGCATCTCCTCGTTGTTGGAGATCGACGAGGCGCTGCCGGCGGAGGTCCGCGAGCAGCTTCATGTGGTACGCCGGAACGCCGAGCTGGAAGTGCGGCTGATCGACAACCTGCTCGATCTCGCGAGGACCATCGTCGACGACCACGGCGGCGCTCTTTCGTTGCACCGCGAGGACGTTGGGACGGGCGCCTCGTTCTTCGATTACCTCTCCACCGCGCTGCCGGCCGAAGCGGCCGGCCCGCCGCCGGTGGATCCGGTGCCGATCGAGCCGTGCGAGGACGGATCGCCGGATCGACCGCTGCACATCCTGTTGGTCGAAGACCACTTGGATACCGCGTTTGCCATCTCCCACCTGCTGAGCCGCCTGGGTCACCGGGTCACCCATGCGGACACCTCGGAGGCGGCGCTCGCCGCGGCGTCCGCCCCGGCCGATCCGCCGATCGATTTCGTGGTGAGCGATCTCTGGCTGCGCTCGGGTAGCGGGCTCGATCTGATGCCCGAGCTGGCGCGGCGCCATGGCCTGCGCGGCATCGCGATCTCAGGGCTGGGCGGCGAAGGAGCGATCGCGCGTAGCCGGGCCGCCGGATTTTCCCGCCACCTGACCAAGCCGATCACCTTCACCACGCTGCGCGACGCGATTCGGGAATTCACCCAGATCCCCGCCCCATAAGTCACCGTGGCACCTCGCTTGCTCTCTCCAGCTTCCTAACTCGACGTGGAGAGCAACTACGCAATGACCGAGCACGGCAAACGCAATTTGAAAGTCCTTCTCGGCGGAACCCTCGCCGTTTTCTGCTGGGGCGCCGCCTTACCGATTCGCGCCGCGAGCCCAACTCCGAACCCAACCCCGAATCCTGCCCCGATCTCAGCCCTGCTCGAAGCCCAGATCCGGCTCGATCGGCTGGGGATCTCCCCCGGCGAGATCGACGGCGCCGCGGGCGAAAACTCGACCCGGGCGATCGCCGAATTCCAGCGCCGAATTCGCCGCCGGGTTGCGGACGGCCGGCTCGATTGGCTGACCCGCCGCCAACTTCGCCGCCAAGCGCACGTTCCCGTGCTGGTCACCTACCAGATCAGCGCGGAAGAGGCCGCCGGGCCGTTCGTCGCGATTCCCCACGATCCCGCCGAACAGGCGAAGCTCGAGCGGATGGGCTACTCGTCGCTCAAGGAAGCGCTCGGCGAGCGGTTCCACGCCAGCCCCGAGCTGCTCCTGGCGCTCAACCCGGGCGCGAAATTCGTCGCCGGCGAGACCCTGCGGGTGCCCAACGTCCTGCCGCCTCCGACCCCGCCGGCCGCGGGGACCCCGCCGAAGCCCTCCCCCTCGGCGACCCCGGCACCCCCTGCGCCCCCTTCAACTATCGCCAAGGTCTTCGTCTCCAAGAACTCCAAGAACATGAGGGGAATCGACGCCAAGGGCGCGACGGTGTTCTATGCCCCCGCCTCCTCCGGCAGCGAGCACGATCCGCTGCCGATCGGTTCCTGGAAGGTCGTCTCGGTCTACAGAAATCCGGTCTTCCATTACAACCCGGACCTGTTTTGGGACGCCGAGCCCACCCAGGAAGAGGCGATCCTGCCGGCCGGACCGAACAATCCGGTAGGGGTCGGCTGGGTCGGCCTGTCGAAAGAGCACTACGGGCTGCACGGCACGCCATCGCCCGGCGCCATCGGCCATACCGAATCGCACGGGTGCGTTCGGCTGACGAACTGGGACGCGATGCGGTTGATGGCGGGGGTCGAGGTCGGAACCCCGGTGGAGTTCATCGAGTGAAATAGGGGAAGGGGTCGATCGCCTGTCCCTCCCACCAGTGCTTCTCGGGAGTCAGGCGAAAGATCTGAAAGTGCAGGTGCGGCGTCTCGGGCGGCGCGTTGCCCGAGGTGCCGACGTAGCCGATCAGTTCCCCTCTCTTGATCTCCTGACCGGCGACCAGCCCCGGAGCGTAGGCGTCCAGGTGGGCGTAATAGTAGGCGTAGGTCCGAGTCGGATCGAACTGATACGCGGTCGTGCCGCCCCGCTCGCTATAGAAGAGCTTCTCGATCTTGCCGTCGTCGACCGCCAGCACCGGCGTGTTGCGCGGCGCCAGGATGTCGATCGCCTCGTGCTTGCGATCGGTGCCGCGCGCCTCGCCGAACGTATCGTGCAGGTCCACCGCTTTCACCCCCGCGACCGGAATCGCCAGCCGGCGGGGTCCGGAGGGGGTCGGCAACTGATCCCCGTTGGACAGAACCGGCGCGGCCAGGGCGGCCAGGGGGACGAGGTCCGAACCGGTGCCGGGCGCGCCCGGGCCGGCGGGCGTCTGGTTTGCAAGGTTCGGTGGAACTTCCGGCACCGGCGGGCTCGAAACTCCTCGTGGCGAGGGGCTGGAGCTCGGCGCGGTTGGTGGGGCGCCAACCGGCGCTCCGGCGCCGGCCGACAGCCGGAAGGTCAGGCCTTTGCGCGCCACCAGGTAAAGGACCGTTCCGGCGCCGAGCAGAAAGCCCGCGAGCAGGGCGGCCAAAATCGCCGAGACCTGCGGCGGGATCTTGCGTCTGGTACTGTCCGCCTTCGGAACGGCGGGCGAGGTTGGATCTGGGTTCATTCGGTCTCCTTCGAGAGGGGTCGATTGGTAGTCAGGAGAGAGAGCAAGATGAGTGCCTCCACCGAACCTCGAATCCCGATCGACGCCGACGAGGGCGAAAACGACGACGATTCGGCTATTCTCGCGGAGCAATTTCGCGCTTTGCGGTGCCTTCATTCTTCGATCGAGCACCTGTTGCACAGCCCGCTGAACTCGATCGGCCTGAACCTCGAAGTGCTGGCGGCCGAGATCGGCGACCTCGCGAAACGCTCCGCGGACAGCGATCGCGACGATGGCGGCAATGGCGACGATCCCGAGAGATACGCGGCGCTCTCCTCGGTGCAGAAAGCTCTGCGCGCAGGGTACGCCCGATTGGTCGCCAGCACCGAAACGATCTACGAGGTGATTTTGCCTAAGCCCGAGCGCGTCGAGGAGATCGATCTCGCGCGCCTGGCCCGCCGGGTCGCCGACCTCGGCGCGACCGAGTCGGTTCTCTTGCGCGCCGCCTGGCACTCCGCCATTCCGCCCGTGCCGATCACCGTGCGGACGCGGCGCGACCTCCTCGTCCCCGCCCTTCTGTCGGTCGTCTCCTCAGGCCTGGCGCATGCCGGAGCGGACGCCAAAATCGCTTTTTCGCTGAGCGCGGGCCCGGAGGTCGCGGAGATCGAAGTCGTCGTCGAGCCCGGCCGGCAGCCCGAGCCCGGCGCGAAATCCGGGGAGAGCCGGCAGGGTCTGGCCCTCCTCGTTCGCCGCCTGGGCGGCGCTTACCGAGAGAGTGCGGACGAGCGCGCTTTTCGGATACATTTAACTCTACCTAGACTCTTCGGAGCCGCTGCATGCTGACCGCGTTGATCGTAGAGGATGACGAGATTTCTGCGCGCGCCCTCGAGTCCCTGCTCAAGGAAGAGGGGTTCGTGCCGTTCACCGTCTCGACGCTCGCCGCCGCCCGTAAGCGGATGGCCGAGCAACCGCCGACTCTGGCGCTGGTCGACATGGTCCTGCCCGACGGCAACGGCCTCGACCTGGCCAAATCGCTGGGCGAGCTGGCGCCCGAGTCGTCGTTCGTCTTGATCACCGGTTTCGCCTCGGTGGAGACCGCGGTCGAGGCGCTCCGCTGCGGGGTCGCGGACTATTTGACCAAACCGATCGATCTCGGCCGGTTGAAGCTGGTGTTCGCCCACCTGCGCCGCGAACGCGAGCTCAACGAGGAGATCGGCGCGCTGCGCAGCGAGCTTCTCGGTTTAGGCCGTTTCGAGGGCCTGGTCGGGTCGTCGCCGGTCATGCAGCAGGTCTTCGAGCTGATCCGCAAGGTGGCTCCCACCCAGGCGACCGTGATGGTGCTGGGCGAAAGCGGCACCGGCAAAGAGCTGGTCGCTGGGGCGATCCATCGCCTCAGCAAGCGACGCAACCAGCCGTTCGTCGCGGTCAACTGCGGGGCGATCTCGCCGCAGCTGATCGAGAGCGAGCTGTTCGGCCACGAACGCGGCAGCTTCACGGGGGCCGACCGCCAGCACCGCGGCTATTTCGAGCGCGCCTCGGGTGGCACCCTGTTCTTCGACGAAGTGTCGGAGATGCCGCCGGATTTGCAGGTCAAGCTCCTCCGCGTGCTCGAAACCGACCTGGTCCAGCGGGTCGGCGGCGACCGGCCGGTCTCGGTCGATCTGCGCGTGATCGCGGCGTCCAACCGCGACCTGGACGAGGCGGTCGCCGAGGGCAAGTTCCGGCAGGACCTGCTCTATCGGCTGAAGGTGTTTCCGATCACTCTGCCGCCGCTGCGCCAACGGGCGGAGGACGTCGAGCCGATCGCCGAGAGTTTCCTCGCCGAGCACAACCGGCGCGAGGGGCGCCAACAGCGCTTCGCCGCCTCGGCGCTCGCCGCCCTGCGCGCCTACCCCTGGCCGGGCAACGTGCGCGAGCTGAAAAACGTCGTCTACCGCGCCGCGATCCTCGCCGACGACGAGGTCGGGGTCGCGGATCTCCCGGCCGAAATCCACGGCGGCCAGTGGCCGGAAGAGCCGGGTGGCGCGCTCCGTTTCGCGCCCGGAACGCCGGTCGCGGTGGTGCAGAAGCGCCTGGTGCTCGCCACGCTGGACAGCCTGGACGGCGACCGCACCCGGACCGCCGACGCGCTCGGCATCAGCATCCGCACGCTCTACAACTGGCTCAAGGAATACCAGGCCGAGGACGGCGGCGAAACGATCGCGGAACCGGCGGCGGTCCCGGGCGACGCGCAGTAGCACCCTCACCCCCGGCCCCTCTCCCACCCGCACACCCACCCGCCCGGGAGAGGGGAGCCACCGCGCCAACCAAAGAGACCTGTTCCAGTGAACCGCCTCGCCATCGTTCCCCCTCTCCCGGGAGGGGGGAGTGCGGATGGGAGAGGGGGACAGGGGGTGAGGGCCGGTTGCCGCCCCCGACCGTTCTCGGTAAAGTCGCCCGCATGAGCTTCGCACCGTCCGGACGCCCCGTTTCCCTGATTCTCGAAGATGCTTTGGCCGGCCGGCGCATCTCGGCCGGCGATGCCCATACGCTGCTGCTCGAAGGCGACCTGCTGGAGCTGGGGGAGGCCGCCAACGAGGTCCGCAACCGGTGGAACGACCCGGAGGTCGCCACCTACAACGTGGACCGGAACATCAACTACACCAACATCTGCGTCTACAAGTGCCGGTTCTGCGCCTTCTACCGCGCGCCCGGCGACCCGGAAGGGTATCTCCTGCCGAACGAAGAGATCGGCAAGAAGATCGAAGAGACGATCGCGCTCAACGGCACCGGCATCCTGATGCAGGGGGGCGTCCACCCGGATCTGCCGCTCTCCTATTACGAGGATCTCCTGCGCTACCTCAAAGGTAGCTACCCGAGCGTCCACCTCCACGCCTTCTCGCCGCCGGAGGTGAAGTTCATCGCGAAGAAGGAGCGGATGAGCTTCTACGACGTGATCGCCCGGCTCAAGGCGGCGGGGCTCCAGTCGATCCCCGGCGGCGGCGCCGAGATCCTCTCGGATCAGATTCGCAAGGACGTGCTCGCCTTCCCGAAATGCTCGTCGGAGGAGTGGATCGACATCATGCGCCAGGCCCACGCCAACGGCCTGCGCACCTCGGCCACCATGATGTACGGCATGGGCGAAACGCTCGAAGCGCGCATCGAGCACCTGCAACGCGTCCGCGACCTCCAGGACGAGACGGGAGGCTTCACCGCCTTCATCTCCTGGACCTTCCAGCACGAGCACACGGACCTGCCCGACATCCCCGAGACCTACGCCGAGGAGTACCTGCGGACCCTCGCGGTGACCCGGTTGTTCTTCGACAACATCGTCCACCTCCAGACCAGCTGGGTCACCCAAGGCAAAAAGATCGGCCAGCTCGCCCTCTCCTTCGGAGCCGACGACATGGGCTCGATCATGATCGAAGAAAACGTCGTCTCCTCCGCCGGCACCGCCTACCGGATGAGCCAGGACGAGATGGAGCACCTGATCGAATCGGGAGGCTACATCCCCAAGCAGCGCACCAACCTCTACGAGCGGATCGTCACCCGAGAGGACACGGCGGATTTGGCGAAACAGTACCGGCATGCGTTGACGCCGGCGAATCGGGATCTGGTGTCTGGGGCGTTGTTGCCGGTTGTGAGCTGAGAGCGAAGGGCAACGTGCTGCGGGCGCGGACCCTCTACAAACGACCGTGGAGTGGACGAGTCGAGCGGCCGTAGCGCGCTCCCGGATTACGTGAACCGCCGCACGTCCTCCGCGAGCCGCGCCAGAGCCACAGCACGGATGCGGGGGGCCAACGGGTAGGACTCCGATCCGGCGTGTACGACCACCAACTCGTCGAGCTTGAGATCTTCGAGCGCCGAGCGCATCGAGGGTGTCACCTTGGGACTCGAGGTGAGCTTGATCTCGAATCCACGGCGGTGCCGGCCGCGGCAGACCAAGAGGTCGAGCTCCGCGCCGCTGTGGAGCTTCCAAAAAAAACACTCCTCCGGCTGGGCGTCGAGGTGGGACACGATCTCGCCCAACACGAAGCCTTCCCAAGAGGCGCCCACCTTGGGATGGTCGAGCAAGTCCTCTTGGGACACAAGCCCCAAGAGCGAATGGAGGACGCCGCTGTCGGTCAGATAGACCTTGGGCGCCTTGACCTGGCGCTTGGACAGGTTCTCGTACCAGGGCGCCAGCCGCCGCGCCATGAAGGTCGAACAGAGCGTATCGAGGTAGCCCACGACGGTCTTCTGCGTCACGCCGAAGGCGCGAGAGAGCTCGGAGGCATTCCAAACCTCGCCGTGGTAGTGCGCAAGCATGGTCCAAAAGCGCCTGAGAGTCGCGGCAGGCAGCGAGATGCCCAGCCCGGGAAGATCCCGCTCCAGGTAGGTGCGGACGAACTGGCGCCGCCAGCGGACGCTGGCGGTTTCGGACGTTGCCAGAAAGGACAGGGGGAATCCGCCCCGCCGCCAGAGGGCTTCGGCCTGGGGGCTGCCGACTTCGGCGACGCTCAAGCCGCCCAGCTCGTGGTAAGCAATGCGCCCGGCCAACGACTCGGAAGACTGTCGGAGCAGCTCAGGGGAGGCGCTCCCCAGCACCAGAAACCGGGCCGGCGGCCCCGGCCGGTCCGCCAGGACCCGCAGCACCGGAAAGAGATCCGGGGAGAGCTGGATCTCGTCCAGGACTACCAGGCCCTGGAGACCTTCGAGTGCGTACATCGGCTCGGCCAGGCGCTCGGCATGGCTCGGGTTCTCGAGGTCGAAGCGGGCTACCTCACCGTCGAAACCGTCGGCGAAGATCTGGGAAAGGGTGGTCTTGCCAACCTGGCGCGGCCCTATCAGAGCCACAACCGGAAACTGGTCGAGCAACTCACGGAGGCGGCCGAGGTGCCCCTGTCGGTCGATCACGCCAGGATTCTACCTTGAAATTTGGGAGTCGCGGTCCCAAATTTCAAGGTGGTGTGAGCCCTTCGCTGAACACCTCTTGATCGGCCCGCCACCGCCGAAGAGATCCTGCGGCGAAAGACGCCCACGCCGGAATAGAGGCCCCCCTCACTCCCAAGGGATATCCGGCATCCGCAGCCGTTCCACCTCGCGCCGTTCGAGGACGCTCTTCTGCAGGATCTCCTCGACGTCGTCGAGCGTCACGGCGCGGTACCAGAGGTTGAGCGGCCAGATCGCGACGGTGATGCCCTGGCTGCAATGTTTGAGGCAGCCGGTGCGGACGACCATCACGCGGTCGCGGATACCCAGCTCTTTCACCCGGTCTTTGAAGCGGTGGTAGACCTCGAGCGCGCCGCGCGGGGCGCAGCTCGGTTTCGGGCCGCCTTCGGGGCGTTCGTTCAGGCAGACGAGGATTTGAATCTCGGGGCGGGGCATGGGGCAAGCCTAGATGCGGAGCGGGCGCGAAGCAAACCGCAGTAAGATCCCGGCCACTTTTCCATGATTCGATTTCTCGTCAATCCCTCGTCGGGGCGTGGCGCGGGTGCCCGGCACCTCGACCGTCTGCGCATTCTCGCCTCCCGATATGGCGCGGGGCTGGCCGTTTCGCGCACGGCCTCCGATCTGCCGATGCAGGCGTACCGGGCGGCCCAGGATGGCGTGGAGCGGTTGATCGTCGTGGGGGGAGACGGCACGATGCACTTCGCACTCCAAGGGCTCGCGGGCTCGGATTGCGCACTCGGGGTCGTCCCACTCGGCAGCGGCAACGATCTCGCGGGCAGTCTGGGCGTTCCGGCCCAGCTCGACGAGGCGGTCGAGCGCGCGGTCTCGGGGCCGATCCGCAGGATCGACCTGATCCGCGTCGGTCCGATGTTCAGCGTGAGCTACCTGGGCGTCGGTTTCGACAGCGAGGTTACCCGGACGGCGAACCAGATCCGCCACCTGCGCGGGCCGCTGATCTACGTCTGGGCGGTGATCAAGACCCTCGCGACCTTCCAGCCGCCCCATCTACGGGTGGAGCACGACGGCGGAGTGTTCGAGGGGAAGGCGATGTTCGCGGTCGCCGCGAACCTGCCCCGGTTCGGCGGCGGCATGAAGATCGCTCCCGACGCCTCGATCGACGACGGCCTGCTCGATCTGGTGATCGTCCGCGAGGTTTCGAAGGTCAACCTCCTGCGCGTCTTCCCCAAGGTCTACTCCGGCAAACACGCGAGCCACCCGGCGGTTGAAATCATTCGCACCCGTCATGCGGTTCTCTCGATCGACCGCCCGATGTACCTCTACGGCGGCGGCGAGCCGGTCCGCCCGATGGCCCCCGGCGATCGCGTCGAGCTGGAAGTCCTGCCCGGGGCGCTGGCGGTGGCGGGGTAGGGGCTCCTGGGTGCGCGGGCCTCCGGCCCGCATTTGCGGGCGAGACGCCCGCGCACCCAGGAATGATCCGCCGGCCGCCCTTGTTCCACAGGCAGCAGTTCCCCGGTGGGGAGTAGCCACCCGAAGCTTCGAAGAGCCTCTTTGGACGTTTCGGGGCAGGCGGTCGTCAACACGGAGCTTGTCGCTAGAGAGGCTCCCGGCCGTTTGCGAGCGCGCTTCAAAGAGAAGAAGCAGCGCTGCGGCGAGACCACCACGACACGAAACCTTCGTGCCGTGGCGTCTCGCATTCGACCCCACGGCCGATCTTTCCGTAGGAGATCGGCACCATGTTCGACACCCCCCTCTGGCTCTGGGTCGGCTTCAACGCCTTCGTGCTGGCGATGCTCGCGCTCGACCTCGGCGTCTTTCACCGTAAGGCGCACGCGGTCTCGGTCAAGGAGGCCGCGATCTGGAGCGGCGTCTGGATCGCCCTCTCGCTGGCGTTCAACGCCTGGATCTGGCAGGCGCGGGGAGCGCAGGCCGGGCTCGAATTCTTCACCGGTTATCTGATCGAGAAGTCTCTCTCGATCGACAACATCTTCGTCATCGCCCTGATCTTCGGCTACTTCCGGGTTCCCGATAAGCACCAGCACAGGGTCCTGTTCTGGGGCATCCTCGGCGCACTCGTCCTGCGCGCGATCTTCATCTTCGCGGGCGCGGCGCTGATCGAGCGGTTCCACTGGATCATCTACCTCTTCGGTGCCTTCCTGATCTTCACTGGAGTGAAGATGGCGTTCTTCGGCGACGAGGAGATCCATCCCGAGAAGAACCCGCTGCTGCGCCTGGCCCGGCGCTTCGTGCCGGTCACCCCGGACTACCGCGGCAAGCGGTTCTTCGTGCGCGAGAACGGCAAGCGGTTCGCGACGCCGTTGTTCCTGGTCCTGCTGCTGGTCGAGAGCACCGATCTGATCTTCGCGGTCGACTCGATTCCCGCGATCTTCGCGGTGACCCGCGATCCGTTCCTGGTCTACACCTCGAACATCTGCGCCATTCTCGGCCTGCGCTCGCTCTACTTCGTGCTCGCCGGGGTGATGGGGAAGTTCGTTTTCTTGAAGCTCGGCCTGGCGGCGGTGCTCTCCTTCGTGGGGCTCAAGATGACCCTGGTCGACCTGTGGAAGATCCCGACCCCGGCCTCGCTCGCCGTGATCGCGGGCGTGCTCGCGATTTCGATCGTCGCTTCTCTGATCAAAGACCGCAGGCAGGTGTCCGCCATGCGAGAATCCGCGGGAAATGTCGCGAATCCACCACCTGTCTGACACGTTGATCTCGCAGATCGCCGCGGGCGAGGTGGTCGAACGCCCCGCTTCGGTGGCCAAAGAGCTGGTCGAAAATGCTCTCGACGCCGGGGCGACCGAGATCCGGGTCGAGCTCGAAGCGGGGGGCAAGCAGCGGATCACGATCGCCGACGACGGTTGCGGCATGGACCGCGACGACGCGCTGCTCGCGTTCGACCGCCACGCGACGAGTAAAATCGGCAGCTTCGAGGACCTGGAGCGGGTCGGCACGCTCGGCTTTCGCGGCGAGGCGTTGGCGACCATCGGCGCCGTCTCCCGGGTGGAGCTGACCACGGCGGAACGGCCGGGCGAGGGAACGCGGGTGGCGATCGAAGGGGGGCGGGTGACGGCGGCCGAGCCGTTCGCCCGAACCCGCGGCACGACGATTGAGGTCCGCTCGCTGTTCTGGAACGTGCCGGCTCGGAGGAAGTTCCTGAAGTCCGCGGACACCGAGCTGCGGCGCGCTCTCGAAACCGTGCAGGGGTATGCGCTCGCCCGGCCCGACGTCCGATTCACCGTGCTCCACGAGGGGCGCGCGCTGCTCGATGCCCTGGCGGCGGATACCGACGAACCGGGGAAGGCGGGATCGAGCATGGGCGGGGCTGTGCGGCGGATCGGCCAGATCTTCGGCGAGCCGTTCGCGCGCCAGCTGGCGGAGATCCCGGCCGTGCCGCTCGGAGACGTTGTCAACGGCCGCGACGGCGAGGTGATCTCGGGGCTGATCGGCGCGCCGTCGACCGCGCGGGGCCGCCGCCATTTCATCTTCGTCAACCGGCGCCTGCTGCGCGATCGGGCGATCCTCGCGACGTTTTATCGGGCGGTGCGCGAGGAGTGGCGCCACGAGGATTTTCCCGCCCTGTTCCTGTTCGTCGACCTGCCGCCTTCGGAAGTCGACGTCAACGTCCATCCGCAGAAAGCGGAGGTCCGCTTCCGCGATCCCGGCTTTCTCGGCCGGGTAGAAAGGGCGCTCCGCCGCGGGCTCGAACGGGCGCGCGGGGAAGAGGCGGCCCCGCTTCGAGATCTATCGTCTGCTCCGACTTCGGGTCCGCTTGGGACGTTCTCCTGGCAGGGGCTCGGCGGCCGGTCGCCTTACGGATCGGCCGGCGGTTATTCCGGCGCTTCGGCCTCCGAGATCGCCGAGCGGCCGCGCGCTTCCGAGCTGTGGACGCCGACCGCCCAGGATTCCTCGGGCTCACACATTCCGGACGAGTCCCGCCTGGCGACCGCCGCCTATGCCCCGATCGCGGAACGCGCCGCCGTGCCGCTGTCGGGCAGGAGTGGCGAGCGCCGGCCGTTTCGCCTGCTCGGCCAGTACAAGGGAACGTTGATCCTCCTGGAAGGCCCGGAAGGGCTCTACCTGATCGACCAACACGTCGCGCACGAGAGGATCCTGTTCGAGCGCCTTCGCCGGTCGCTCGCGGCGACCAGCCGTTCGGCGCAGCACCTGGTCCACCCGATCCTACTGGAGCTGTCGGCGGCCGAGCGGCTGCGCCTTTTGGAGCTGGCCCCCGCTCTCGAAAAGGCCGGTTTCGGTCTCGCCGAGCTGTCCGGCGCGGAGGTGGGGCTCACGTCGCTGCCCGCCGTGCTCTCGGCCGACGTTGGGGAAAAGCTCCTCCGAGCGCTCGCCTCTTCCGCGATCGGCGGCGGCGAATTAGAAGGCGCGGAGGGGGCCGAGATCCTCGCCCGCCAGATCCTCGACGTGCTCGCCGCGACGCTCTCGTGCAAATCGGCGATCAAGATGCACCACCCGCTCGCCCCGCTCGAAATGGAAGTCCTGGTCGGCGAGCTGTTCGCCGCCGAAAACCCCTACGCCTGCCCCCACGGCCGGCCGATCGTCCTGCAAATGACTGATTCGGATCTTGAACGCCGGTTCGGGCGGCGGTAGGGGGGCATTCGAGGCGAGATTAATAGGGAAATAGCTCCCCAGTCCGCTTGAGAATCGCTGCAAGCCATACAAGCGCAAGCCCGACCGGAGGTTGCCTCTTAGCCATGATTTCTTCGAGGCGCTCCCAGTCATGAGAGAGTTGGCCAAGAGTCAGCTCGGTCGGTGGATGTAAGGGGTCATAAAGGCCCTGAGGGTCGATTTCCCAATAGAAATCTTGGTCGAGTTCGAATTCTTCTACCTCATGCTCTCCGAGCCGGTTGAGCAAGAAGTCAGCAGCAGCCCTAAGCTGCTCAATCCGTATCTTCACCTCTTTCCTCCCTTACGCGCCGGAGATCGGGGTACTCGCGGAGCACTTGGCCGTTGGGCCCGCGGAGAGTCCGGTGGTCGAAACGCGGCGTCGCGCCCCTGCGTGGGCTTGGGCGTGGGAGCAGCCGATCCTTCGTAAGCCGCCAAGACAGGTGCTTGGAAAGGGCTCTCGAGCTCCTTCACGTGATATAGGAGGTGTGAGTAAATCTCTACCTGAAGGTAGGTTAGAATCTCTGCCTTCCGTTCCGGCTCGGGGTCCGGAGCTGGACTTAGTGCCGCCAGCCAAGACCGGATTTTCTCTGAGGCGTCCAATAGACCCTCGAGGTGAAACGCGACCTCGCTAGAAGGTTCCTCTTCCCTCAGCGCATCGAGAAACTTCATAGGACAACTCCGGCTCTCTGAGCGACGCGCCAAGGTTGGCAATCCGCCTCAACGTGTCATGGTTGAAATGGATCTCCGGAACGCCATCGTTCGCGTAGATGACACAAGAGAACTCGCGGTATGCCTCGCCGAGGCTATTCAACGCGTCACTTGTCGGCTCAAGCTTATCGAGCAGATGGCGAACCTGGTCGCCTACTCCCGTCGTCGTATCAAGCTGCGAGGCTAGTTCCCAGCCGTTTTCCTTATGTACGCGGATTGGAGACGGCACCATCGGTTCGCCGATCTTCCAGGTTTCAGTGGGGTCGATCTTGAGAAGGCCAGTGATCACCTCTGGCTCGTGGTCGAGTCCCGTCACGATAAAGCTCACTTTGATTTCGTTTTGCATCTACCCATGTTCCAATTGTTCAATGCCGGATCCGGCGACAGTTTGTTGCTGATACGAGTCACGGTCCTGGTCAAGGCGGTGGCCTTACCTTCACAGATTTGCTCGCGGGATCCCAATAGATGCGCTTGCCATTGGCGCGATGCCAGGCCCGCAACCGTATCAGGTCCCGCTTTGTTTGCTGTGTGGGTATCCAGCCGATGAACGTGCCATCTCCATGAAGGTCGATGTTAGTTAGGCGCTGGAAGAACAGACACGCTTCGGCGAACTCTTCATCCTTGCTAACACCACTCAGGGCTCGTTCGACTGCTTCCTCGTGGTGCCGCCAGATAGCCTCTGCGCGGAGTGCGCCAGCGGGGTCAGTTTCGCCCTGCCGTGCACATTCGGACGCTAGAAGCAACACGATGCCTCCGAGTATCCTGAGTCCTCTCATTGTTGACGCACCTTCACTAGATTTCCGTCCACCCACTGTATCGTCACGGTAACGGCTTGCTTCCCCCGATGGTGAGTTGTTACGGTCGTACCGGTACCGTTGACTGGCTCTCCGATCCTCTCACCAGGCACATAGCCCGAAGTGATTGCTTGCGCTCTTCGCCCATAGGCGTGCGCGATGTTATATCCTGGAATATCATTCGACAGACCAAAGACTTGTTTTGCCGTTTGTTCGCCGATCTCATGCGCCAATGCTGACCCACTACTCAGTACACCCCCTACGCCGATGTTTGCGATGTCGCCGATGTCAATTCGGCCCGTGACGTATTGGCCAATGGCTACGTCGGATGAGTCCGAGACGACTCCAATCCGCACGACTTCCGGTCGATCGACCGCTGTTGAGATCGTCGTTGCTAGACCGTCTTTCTTTGCGTTTTTGTCGGTCTGCACCAAGGCCGCCGTGCCATTCTTGCCAATGTCCAACCGAAATCCCTTCAGGGAAGCATTGACCACCTTTCGGAGCTTCGCCAGATCCTCCTTGCTTCCATGGAAAACCAAGATTTCCCCGGACGGATCGGCGTAGACCACCGGACTGCTCTGCACATAGCTGTACCGATTCCAGCTCTGTGGCGAATAGGGATCGACGCTCTCCAGTGCCGGATCCACGCTCAAGAACCGCCCCGTGACCGGCGAGCAGAACCGCGCGTGCATGTAGTCCAGGTCGTCCGCCGAGGGCGTCCCACCGGTCTGGTTATTCAAATCCCTCTCGTGGCCGGTGAACTTCAGCCTCTCGGTGTCTTGGGTCGAGAGCGTCGCCTCTTCTCCGAAGGGGTAGTAGACGTGGTACGAGGTGACCGAGCCTCCGAGGTTGGTGATCAGACGGGGGGTGCCTAGGTGGTCGAGATCGAAATGCCGGCGCTGGCCGCCCGAGAGGTAGTTAGCGAGCAGTTGGCCGTCGCGGTAGATATTGTCCTCCCAGGTGTTCCAGACGTAGCCGGAGATCGGGTACTCGCGGAGCACCTGGCCATCGAGGCCGCGGAGGGTCCAGCGGTCGAAACGCGGCGTCGCCCCTTGCGCGGGCTTGAAGCTCCAGACCCGCTCGTCGTCCGCGGTATAGGTGTAGAACCAGTCCTCCGTACCCGAGCCGAAGCGCGCAAGCTGGTTCAGGCTGTCGTACTCGTAGAACGCGCCGTTCCAGTTCGTCAGATCGCCCGCGGTGTCGTAGGTGGAAGGCGACGCCAACCGGTTCGTCGCCGAGCTTGTCGTGGTCAGGCGGGTGGTGGCCGTTCCCGCGCCGATCTGGGTGGTGAGCGACTGGAGATTGCCGAAGACGTCGAAAGCGCTGCTCTGCTTCTGTTGGGTTCCGCCGCCCAGCGGATCGGGAAACACCGCCCCCGTGATGAGGCGAGACAGCGAGTCGTACTCGAACCAGGAGGTGCCGATCTTCCAGATGTTGCCTGAGCCGTCGTATTTGTAGAGCCCAGTGTCCCAGAGCGTCGTGCCGGCCTTGGAGGCGTTGATCGAAGCGGGGCGCGGTAGGTTGTTGGGATCGAGGCCGTAGGTGGCGACCACACTGTTGACGTGCGCGACCTGGTTGATCTGGCCGTTCGGGTGATAGGTGATCCCGATTCCCATCGTCTGGCCGGGTGCGGTGCCGGTATATCCGGACACCGCGGTCAACCGGCCTTCGGTGAAAACGTTCGACACCGTACGACCCGCCGAGGTGCAGGCCGCGAAGCCCGTGCAATTTGGGTAGCTCTGCGCTTCCAGCATGCCAAGCTCGTGGTAGCCGAAGGTCTGGACGAAGTGTTCGTTCGTCGTGCCGCCGAAGGTGAGGGTCGTGTCCCGCTGGGACGGCTTGCCGTCTCGGCCAAGATATTGATAGGTCTCGGTAATCAGTGCCGTGTTCAGGCTGCCGCCGAGGAATCGATAGTTCCACCGCTCGGCTTTTGCCAGCTTGCCCTTATCCGATGCGCCGATCCCGAACGTGAACTTTTTGAGCGGGCGCCCCGTCGCGGTTTCGGTCACGTCGGTTAATCGCTCCGCCAGATCGTAGGTGAACAGCAGATCGGCCGGTCCGTCCTGCTTGTGTCCCGCATGGCCGCGCGGGTCGTAGTTGGAATAGGTCACCGTTCCGTTGCCCGACGCGCCCTTTTCCGGGTGGCGCTCCGAGGTCAGGAAGCCCCGGTTGTCGTAGGTGAATAGCCGCTCCTGTCCGCAGGTCGAGCCGGTGGCGTTCGAATTCTGACAGACCCGACGCAGGCGTTGGCCGACGTCGTAGTTGTAGATCGTGGAAACGTTGTTCGGCTCGATCACCTGGCCAAGCCGGCCTTGACGATCTGAGATCTCGATCGTGGTGGCGAACGTCTCGGTCGCAGTGCCCGACGCCGAACTGTAGCTGGTCGCCACCTTCGCCGTTCGTTGCGTCTTCCGCACGCCTTCATAGGCGAGCGTCACCTGGTGCGCCACTCCATCCGCCGGAATTAACAGGCCGGGACGGCCGAACGGGTCGTAGTTGCGGTACTTGGTGCCGGTGAGCGAGCCGTCGTTCGTCGAGTCGGATTGCATCTCCGAAACGAAATCCTTCCAACCGTTGCCGTTGTAGGTCGTCACCTGTTTTGACCAGGCGCCGTTCGGCATCTTGTGCCGCTCTTTGGTCAGGCGACCGAGATAGTCGAACACCAGTTGACTCTGTTCCAGAGGCGTCGTGCAAGTCGAGCTGGTGGAGGCGCAGCTCTGGGCGTCCACGGTGGCCGGATTGGAACTGGAGGTCGCGTGGTTGTAGGTATAGCGGGTCCAGGCACCGACCGGCCCCGCGACCGGTCCGGCGAGCGGCTTGATTTCCGTCACCCGGCCGAGTACGTCATACTTATAGGTCGTTCGCCACCCTACGTTGTCCCGGCTTTCGTTCGGCAAGCCGGTCGAAGGGTCGATCGTCAAATCCAGCGACTTGAAGTTGATCGGGGCCGGTATGCCGCCCGCCGAATTGGTCGCCTGCGCCGTTGCGCGGACTCCGTATAGGTACGTATAGGCCGCGCGATAGCGGCTCGTCCCCGGATTCATCGAGCAGAGAGGGGCAACCGTGTCGAGACCGGCGTTGTCCCCGCCGTAGCTCTCCTCGACCGTCACGTTGCCTTGCACGTCCGGAGTCATCACCGAGACGACGTCCTCGGTGGAAGGGAAAGCGCCCGTCTTGTAGATGCGCTTCCGTTTCAGAAAGCCGGTCGCCGGATCGAAGCAGGCATCCACCCGCGAAGTGAACCCTCCCTCCGACTCGGTCATCCGGTCGAACGTTTCGAGCACCCAGGGCTCCATCGACGTCGCGGGGGGAACAAAGCTTCCGGGATAGGTGCCGCGCCCCGGGTTGTAGTTCGTAAACGTCGTCCGAACGTCGGCGTTGCCGAAATTGCCGCCCGTCGTGGTCGTCCGATAATGGCCGAGGCCGTCGAAATCCGACGAGACAGCGGTGGCAACCCGGCACGGGTTCGATGTTCCTATTCCGGTGCAGTCCGCGGGGGGAATGACCGGATCGTCATGGTACACCGTCTCGTTCTGGGCGATCCGTTGATTCAGACGGGATCGCTCTTCGAGCGCGGAGGGGATCTGCGCCACGGGATCGAAATCGTACTTGGCATAGGTCGAACGAATCAGCCCCGCGCCGTTGAACGTCCGCGTCGAGAGAAACCGGCCGGAGCCGTCGGCCGTGAGATGGCTGATCGGTAGGCCGTATTCGAACAGCGAGGTGCCGTTGTTGGGTTGCACGTTGGACCGGGCGAAGATCGCAAAATAGTTCTTCGTAATGTTGCCGAGCGGATCCGTCACCGTGTTGACCAGCTCCTCGGCGGCGCTTCCGGCCGGAACGGGCGGCGTGATCGCGGGCGTGTAGGTCCAGACGTAGGGGTTCGGGTCGGTCGGCGAGGTGCGCAGACGACGCTGGGCGACTCCCGCCGATCGCTGGCGAAATGGCCGCATCGATGAATCGATCGGGAAGGCGTAAGTCTGGTAGTCCCACTCCAGCCGGCCGAAGGTCGGCAGCGTGAGGCCCCGGATCGCGCCGTTCCAGGGGCTTGCGCAGCTCGCGCCTCCGAGGTCGGTGAAGTAATCCGCGGCCGGCATCGAGATCTGCGACCCGTCCGGGCGGGTGAGGCTGACGAGCAGGGGCACGGCTGCGGCGAGCGGCAGGCCGCCCTCGATTTGATCGTTGTGCGGGCACGGTCGTTGGACCGCTACGAAGGCGTAGTTGAACGTGTAGCGCGCCGGCGGCGCCGGGTTGTTCCAGGTCGCCACCTCCACATAGTCGACCAACTGCGAATAGCTGCTTCCCATGCCGGAGCGGAAATGGACCGTCTGGGTCCGCATAAAGCCGTCGACGGTCGTCTTGATCGTCCAGAAGTCGGAGCTCGGGTAGGTGATCTCGACGGTGTCGGCCGGCAGGCCTCCCGGGGTGAGAAACCGGCTGCGAATTTGGATCAGCCGGTTCGAGCTGTCGAACCGATGGATTGTGCCGTCGGGAAAATCGACTTCCCGTGGGCTGCCGGAGGCACCGCGAAGCCGCAGGTAGCTGCCGTCGCGGGTGTACTGAACCGCCTTAAGGACCGGCTCGCCCTCGTGAAGGGTGGGGTAGAAGGCGTGCTCGGCGCCGTCCGGCCCGAGGTAGACCTCGTGTCCACCGGTATTGGTCGAGGTCGTCGGCGGGTTCAGCTGGCCGAGCGTCAACAGCCAGCCGAGCCCGGCGTTGAAACGCAGGCCGGGAAGCGCCTGGGTGTAGGAGATCTGCGACGGAGCGATGCGCTCTTCGAAATCCCAAACGTTCGAGTTGTAGGTAAGCGTGAGGCCGAACGACAGGCCGCCGCCGACCGGGTAGCTCTGGCCGAGCGGGACGGTCAAGACCAGGTTGCCGTTGAACAGATTGATGTGGTCGACGTCGCCGATCTGGAACGCCTTGTCGCGCGAAAAGCCGCGCGCGACGTTCGGATGCTCCTGCGCGGCGAGCGGCGAACCGGAAAGCATGGCGCCGAGGGTTGGAAGCGCGAGCAGGAACAGCGCGGAGGCCCGGCGTAGAATTCGGCGAAGAGCGTTCATCGCGCACCTCCGACCAGGGTGGTCGCGCTCGTTGCGACCACTTCCATGCTCATCGGATCGAACGAGAAGACCAGATCCTGGGCGGCGAATCGAGTCGGCGCCGGGATTGCTCCCGTGTCCGGGTCGATCTGCGAGAAAGCGTCGATGGCCGCCTCGACCGCACCGTCCACCTTGGCGTCAGCATCGGTCGTCCCGCCGTCCGCGACTGTTCGTGCCCAGGCCGCAACACCGGGGCGGACGAGGAGAACCTCCAAGAAGGTCCGCGCATCCTCGATCGAATCGGGAGCGCCGACCGGAGCCCCTAGGACCAGGCCTTCTCCTACGAACACAGACTGGCTCGGCGGATCGCCGTTCGGGGTGGTGAGGGCGTAGGCGCCGGTCGCGAGATCGACGGCCAGCCAGATCGCACGCTGCGCCACCGGACCGCCGAGATCGAAAGAGACGACTCCGTCGCCGTCGGCATCGATTCGTACGCCATCGCGCCGATGGAGAGTCGCAACCTCGTCCTCGGAGATCTCCTGGGTGACCGCGAAGAAGACGACCCGCCCGCCGGGGGTCACACCGGAGGCGACGACCTCCGACGAACCGAATGCGAGCGAGGGAGGGGGAGTCTGGGCAACCGCCGTGGAGCCCGAGGCCAGAAAGCCGCAAAGGAGAAGTCCGAACCCTGTCAGGTTCAGCCGGGGGAAGCTCGATGGGATGCTCATGGACCTCCTAGGTCGGGATGCGGGTTACGACTCAGTACAGTCTACGTGCAAGGACAGTTGAGTCGTCTGGCGATCGTCCGGCGTTGGGACCAACGGCAGGAAGGGAGGGAAGGCGAGATTCCTCAGGCGGGACGAGTGGCGACGTCTGCCAGGCACCTTCCACCGTTCGGCCTTCGGGCCTTCATCCTGGTAGCATTGCCCGACGATGTTCGGCCGCCGATCCCTCTTGCCGCTCGAAGAGCGCCTCAATTACCGGTTCACCCGGCCGGAGTTGCTGAAGCTCGCCTTGACCCACCGTTCGGCCGCGAACGAGCATGGGGTCGAGCGTCATTACGAGCGTTTGGAGTTCCTGGGCGACGCGGTGCTCGGCCTGGTCGCGGCGTCCTGGCTCTACGACCGCAACCCGACGCTGCCCGAGGGGCAGCTCTCGAAGCTCAAGGCTCAGCTGGTCAGCCGCGCGACGCTCGCCCCTCATGCCGAGCGGCTGGCGCTCGGGCCGGAGCTGGAGCTGGGGATCGGCGAGGAACGCTCCGGCGGGCGGACCAAGGCGTCCCTGCTCGCCAATTCCTTGGAAGCGGTGTTCGGCGCGATCTACATGGACGGCGGTCTGGACGCGGCGCGCGCGGCGATCGTGACCATGCTGGAGACGGCGTCGACCACCGGCGCGCCGCTCCTTTCGGTGGACGCCAAGACCCGCCTGCAGGAGGTCTCGCAGGCGAACGGCGGCGAGCTGCCCGAGTATCGAATGGTGGGCCAGAAGGGGCCCGACCACGACAAGGTCTACGAGGTCGAGGCGTGGGTCTCCGGGGCGTTCGCCGGTCGCGGCGAGGGTTCGAGCAAGAAAGCCGCCGAGCAAAAAGCCGCGGCCGACGCGCTCGAACGGATGGGCAAATAGGCGTAGCACGGTTTCTGGGCGCACACGCAGGTGCGCCCCTACGCCTCGCCGAACGTAGGGGCAGACCTACGTGTCTGCCCTCGATCCGGGTCGCACCCGATACGCCCGCCGCACCGCCGCCCTCCGCTCGTACTCCGGATCCTCGAAACGCGCCGCGAGCGCTTCGCTCGTCGGCAGAATCATCACCATCGGCCGCCAGACGAACGGCTTGGCCGTGAGGGCGTCGATCACCCGTCCCTCGGCGACGAGCCGGGTCGCTTCGGCAAGCGGCCGGTCGTCGAGCGCGGCTTCCAGGCTCGCGATCCGCGCCTCGTCGTCGGGGTCCAGGAAGCGCAGCAGGCGCCGGCCCTTGGCCGCCAGGTGGAAGTAGGACGGGACGAACGAGATCCCTTCGAGGCCGAGCCGGTCGCAGGCGGCGACCATCAACGCCATCACCTCGGCGAGCAGGCCGAGACCCGGATGTTGCTGCCCGGGCAGACCCATCGTCCCGGGCGGAAAGCTCGCGCGCGGATCTTGGAGCAGCAGCCATTCGAGGTGGAGCAGCGGCACTCCCGGCAGCAGGCGGCGGTCGATCCGCGCGCGGATCTCCATCAGCAGGTCGCGTTTGCCGGGATCGCCGTACAGGCGCGCCGTGTCGCCCGCGGGTTGGCCTAGGTCGAGCTCGATCGTCGGCCGGTCGTAGCCCCGGGCGCGCAGACGTTCGAGCAGCCCCGCCCGTTCGAGTGCCAGCTCGACGCCTGAGCGCGAGTAGAAGCCCAAAAAGCGGCTCGGTTTTCCCAGGCCGGTGCCGGGCGCGGGCGCCAGATCGTCTTCCGAGAGCCCCCAGTCGTCCAGGGGGTCGATCTCGTCCGGCGCCGCCGCCTTCCGTGGCCGGTTCGGCTTGTCCTCCGCCGTCAGCTGGTGCGCCGAGAGAGTTCTCGCGAGCGCGCGGAAGCGGAAGAGCAGCGCCTCCTCCGAGCTGGGCGGCTCGATCTCCCGGCCGCTCGCGAGCCACGCGAGGAAACGCGCCGGATAGCGCCAGGCTCCCTTGCCGTAGCCGCCGGCGAGGACGATCGCGATCCGCGGCGGCGCTTTCAACGCGCCGAGCTGTTCGATCACGAAGCGATCGCGCGCGCGCATCCCCGCCGGGGTGATCCGCCAGTCGCCGATCGCGTCGTCGGCCGCCGGATCGGAGCCCGCGAGATAGATCGCCAGGTCGGGGGCGATGCGCTCCGCGAGCGGCGGTAGGGTTTTTCGGAGCGCCGCAAGGTACGCGTCATCTCCGATTCCCGATCCCAGCTCGACGACGGTCGCGTTCTCCGCCTCGGGCGCGGTGGTCAGGTTGTGGATCGACAGCGTATGGGTGCGCGGATCGCCCGCGAGGATCGAACGGGTGCCGTCGCCGTCGTGCAGGTCGAGATCGACGATCAGGATTTTTCCCTCGTAGCCGCGGGAGCGGAGCGAGGCGATCGCCGCGGCGACGTCGTTGAACGCGCAGAACCGCTCGCCCCGATCGCGGAACGCGTGATGGAAGCCACCGCCCAGGTTGACCGCCGGCCGCCCCGGCCCGCTCGACGACCGCCGCGCGGCGCCGCCGCTTGAGAGAGCGGGTCCGAGCGCCAGCTCCAGCGCGAGCCGGGTGCCGCCGGCCATCGTGCGCTGCGCTTCGAGGAACGCTTCAGCGAGGTTGTCCGGCGGGGCAAATCCGAGGATCGGCACCAGCGCGCCCGGACGGTTGAGCGCTTCGAGGTAGTCGTCGGAGTGGACCCGCCGCAGATCGTGAAACGACATCGGCTGGGGTCGAAGGACGTCGTCGCCGTCGATCAGCCCTTCGGCCGCGAGAAAACCGAGAATGCGCTCGCCCCGCCGCGCGTCATGGCCGACGCCCGCCAGATCGAGCGCGTAACGCGGCTCGTAGACCACTTGCAGCGTCGAGCCCGCGAAACGGCGCGACAGACGCCGCAGCGCGCGGCGCAGGGGGCCGGCCGGAGGGGAGGGCATGACGGTAAGGATAGCCTGTGCCCATGCGGGTGCGAGGAGGGCAACGAATGAGGGCGAAGGGTGAGTCCTTTTCTTTGCGGCAGCTTTGGGCTGCCGCTTTTTGCTTCGCGGAACAGACCGGGTCGTCGAAACATCCGAGCGTCGCAAACGAGCCCGCCGAAATTCAAATCGTGGACACCATGAATCGCCTGAAGTTGTTGTCACCGTTCGCTTTGCGACCAGATGGTCGCAAATGAACCGGACACTAAGGCTTTCGAGCCTCGATTGGTCAAACCTCCGGCGATTTGCCTTGCCGAGTCGCCCCTTGCCCTCGAGCTGCGGACGCGAACTTAACGCCGTTGCCCGTCGGTTGAAGTATCATCGGAATATTGAATCTTGGAAATCGGCATGAACGGGCGCAGGAGAACATTGGCGGGCGCAGAGCTCACTAGGAGGGTCGTCCCATGCCAAACGGCTTCGAGATCCACAGCATCGCGATCCACTTGGTCGACAAGAAAAATCCAGGCCCAGACGGCGCGGCACGGCACTCCCCGAAGGAGGTGGTCTCGCGGGACTATTCGCCTGCCGACTGGAAGTCCATCCAGACCTTCCTTGCTGGACACCTGAGCCGGGCTTTCCAGGCGGCGGAGGGCACGCGGTCCATGCCGGCGCGTTTCGATCCCGGCTCCGACATCCTCCGCCTCTACAAGGCCCTCTCGGCACGCCAGGCCGCCCCCTTCTTCGACCACTCCAAGGCCATGGCGGACCTCCTCTTCCAGAAATCGCCTGGGAACGCCTCGAAAGGGCTCTTGCTCGTCCTCTGGTTTCGCACCGACGACGATCCCCGGCCGCTTCTCGGCCTCTTCAAGCTCGATCCAGGCAAACGCGATCAGATCGTGCTGGAGAGCGATCTCCTCGTCCGCCTGGCCGTCGAGCACATCGATCTCGCCCTGCCCGAGTCCGACGAGGCAGTCCTCAAGTGGGCGTTGGTGCCGCATCCCGGGCGGCGGGAAGGAGATCCGCCCTTCCTCAAGGTGCGCGACGAGCAGCGCCCGGGCGCGGAGCTGGCGATCTACTTCATGAACTTCCTCGGCTGCGCCCAGAGCCCCAGCGCGCGGCGGCAGGCCCAGAGCGTCTTCGAGGTTCTCGAGGCTTACGGCCAGACGGTCCACCCCAAGCAGAACTGGCGTCCCCGGTTGGGCCGGCTGCTCAAGAGTCTCGAGCCGGAGAAGACCGTGACGCCCGAGTCGCTGATCGAGGCGGTCAAGGCGACAGGGGTCTTCACACAGCTCAAGGAGGACGTCCTGGCGACAGAGCTAGCTTCCTCCGACGCGGTTGCCCTTCAGATCGACGGCAAGATCCTGGGCGACGTCTACCTCAAGTACGTTCTGCCCTCCGACATCACCATCCGCGGTCCGGTGGGCGCCATGAGGAGCTTGGTGCAGGTAGAGCGCGTCGACGGCGGGTATGAGTTCCGCCTCACGGCCCCGAGCTACAAGGAGAAGCTGGAGTGAGCCTGGGCGACCGGCTGGCGGCACTGCGCCGCGCCACGGCTGCGCTTCGGGCGGCGTTCCCTGGCGCGACCGACCTGAGTTCTGGCGAGAGTGTCGACCAGATCGGGATCGAGCGGCGGGTGAGTGTCGACCGGCTGCACAAGGCCCTTCCCTCGCTGGCGCCGGCTCTGCTGGAGGTGGGGTTCACGATCACTCTCTCTCTGAAGATCCAGGGCGGGGCTTGGGACCTCGAGATCAAGGAGGGGGCTTCCGGCGGGCTCGCCGCTACCGTCCGGGTCGTGGAGCAGGGCCCCCCTCTCCAGCTTACGGAAGAGGCGCTCGCGGCGGTGACGAACCTAATCGCAGCCCTACCGAAAGACGCGGTGGTGGGCCTTCCCTCTTTCCTGAGCCTCGTCGGCGCGGTGGCCGCGCAAGAGATTTCGGTCGATCTCCTCCTGCTCCTCTTTCTCAATAAGTTGGACGTGATCATCGACATCAAAGTGCTCTCCGGCAGCGGGGACGACGCCCACCTGCTCTGCTTCCTCTTCCCAGAGCGCTTGGTGGAGCTGCTCGCGGAACTGTCCCTTGCCAGCCTCGAAAAATCCTACTTCGAGCACCACAAGAGGACCGTGATCGTGCTGCCCGCCATGGACGGTGGCGCGACCGGCGAGTTGCTCGCGCTCTGGGGCGGCGACCGCGAGGCGGAGATCACAGCTGCCCTGGCGCCCCTGCCGGTCGAGACCATCGGGCGCACCGAGGCGGCGCTCGACTTCCGCAACGAGTACTGCCGCTGGACGCAACCCACGGTCTGGCTTATCCCCGAGACCCTCTCTCTCACCTGGCAGCTCGGGCCGGCTCCCGCGGCCGACGCCCTTCGCCAGCGGCTCCAGAGCCTGCGCTCCCTGCTCGCGATCCTCTTCCTGGCGGAGCGGACCCCGGAGCAGGACGGTAGCTTCGCCGTCAAGTGGAGCGGGCCGGAGCGCTCGCCGCTGCGCTTCGAGAGGAAGGATCTCGAGGCCTACGAGCCGGAGAAGTCCGATCCGCTCTTCCGGTTGTACCGCTTCGCCTATGACGGCGGATCGAGCGACAAGCTCGAGGTCGTGCGGCGGACCATCGCCCTCGCGAGCGCCGATCTCCCCTCTCTCTTCGAGCGGGCGGATCAGGTGCGCGAGGCGGCCGATAAGACCCATCAACGCTCTCTGGCTAAACGGGTGGCGGAGTACTTCGAAGCCCGTCGCAAGGTCCAGGACTACGTTCAGGCGGTGGTCTTCGAGACCGAGAGCGCCACCTTGAAGCTGACGGACGGGGTGGCCGAAAACACCTACAAGACGGTCGGAGTGATCGCCGCGGCGGCTGTGGCAAGCCTCGTCAAGCCTCAGATCACGCCGGTCGCCGCCTTCCTCGCCTCCCTCGTTCTCACTATCTATCTCGGGTTGATCGGCTTCTTCTCGCTGCCCTCCCTGGACGAGACCTGGGAGATCCGCAAGCGACAGTACGACGATCACGTCCGCTCGTTCCAGGACGTCCTGGGAGAGCAGGAAACCCAGGAGCTGCTCGAAAACGACCAGGTCCGGCACGCCCGCGACCTCTTCGAGCGCAAGGAGGATCGCGCCCGGGCGATCTATGGCGCCCTCTTCATTGTCGCTCTGTTGGCCGCGCTCTACTTCCTCGATCGGCTCCGGTAGCGCTTGTGCGAGGCAGTTGAGGCCCAAGTGCGGAGCCCGGACAGCCGCTGTAACGCCTTGGGCGCCTCGGAACCAGCCGGCCCCCGGAGCGCTCGGCCGGCGACGACGGACATCGGTAGTCGTAGCGGGGATCGCCCAAATGCCCGTAGGCGCAACCCTGCGACTACCGCAGCTCGACCCAGGTCGCCCCCCACCCGCCCGCTTCGGCTGGCGGATCGCCGAACGAGACCACCCGCGGGTCGGCTTCGAGGATCTTCCGCGCGATCTCGCGCTGCACCCCGATCCCTTTGCCGTGGATGATTCGCACGTGGCGAAACCCGGAGCCATACGCGGCGTCGAGGTATTCGCGCACCAGATCGGCAACCTGTTGGGGCGGAAAGCTGTGGAGATCGAGCACATCGGACAGCTCCAGCACGACCGTCTCCGGGAGGTCTTCCTCCTCGAACGGCGCGGGCTCCGGCGGCGGAGATTGGGCGGGCCGCTGCCCGCTTAAGCCCTCGATCAGCCGCCGCCAGAGCCCGGCCATCTTGCCTGCTCCCTACTTGAACAGCTTCAGGAAGACGATGTAGAGCACTACGCCGTCGTCCGGGCCGGCGACCGGCACGCCGACGTCCATGTTGACCACCGTCTTCCAGGGGCCGATGAAGGTCCCGGCGATGCCCGCTCCGGCGAGCAGCTCGTTCTTCAATCCGGTGTCTTTGTCGGTCGCCCAAGCGGCATCGCCTTCCAGATCGAGCCGGAACAGGTCGCCGAACGCGAATCCGTAGGTCACGTGCGCGGCGGAGACTTCGGTGGCGCGCACCCGGTTGCTCTGGTAGCCATGCACCCGCGTCGCGCCGAAGAAGCCGAACTCGTATTTCGAGAAGCGGTCGAGGTCGCTGCCCGAAAGGTAGTTCAGCTGAGCCGACAGGCGGGTGAACTTCGGCAGGTTCCAGGTCTTCGCGAGCGACACGTCCCAGCGCAGGTAGTCCTTCTTGTCGGGGTCAAAGTCCGGATTGCCCGGAAGGCCCCAAGCCTCCCATTTCGAGCGCCGGTGGTAGCTGCCGCCGAGGTCGAGCCGGTAGCCGCTGCGGGCGTATCGGCCGGACAGCTCGATCCGCTGCGCGATGTTGTTGCTCGGCACGCGGAAGTTCGGGTCTGCGGTGTCGACCCTGCCGTAGGTCGTCGAGACCAGCCCGTAGCGCACGCCCCACTTGAAGAAGTTGCCGATCGGGTGACCCAAGTTCAGCGTGAAGCTCGCGGGCCGAGACTTGACCTCCTCGGCCGGCACTTCGCGATTGTCGCGGAACAGCTGGTCCGAGCCCGAGATCGCCAGGCCGAAGGCATCGGCGCCGAAGTCGAACTTGGTGCCGAACAGGCGGGGCTGGGCGACGTTGGCGACCAGCAGCAGGCCGCCGAAGAACACGTTGACCTGCTGTTTGGTTCCCTTGAAATCGAGCGAGAAGTAGTTGATCCCGGCCAGCGGCAGCGGGTAGTCGAACGAGTCGTCGTAGAACAGGCCGCCGGCCAAGAACAGCTTGTCGTGGTCGAAACCTTCCTTCACCACCCGCTCGCCCTTGTCGTCCTTGACCATGTAGCGCAGACCTTCGGCGGTGTCCCGCACGATCGTCGCATCCGACGCGTTGGCCGCGGTGCGCGCCTCGGCGAAGCCGTCGGCGTTGATCTTCACTTCGGTCAGGCGGGTATCGCGCTCGACGATCGTCGCGACGTTGACCACCGAGAGGATCTGCTGCGCGAGGACTTTGAGCGGCAAGATGAAGCTCCCGGCGGCCCAAGGAGCGGGCGCGCCGTCGGCATCGATGGGTGTGTAAAGGAGAGTCTCTTCGTTCGACAGCACCTCGCCGACGAGACCGAGCTGGACCGCGCGCGTCTTCAGGCGAGACGACAGCTGCTTGTCGACCCACACCGTCCCTTTGTAGAGGCGGCCCTCCGAGGCGACCGCCGCGCCGACCGGCTCGAAATCCACCACCCAGGCGGCACGGCCGTCGATCGTGTCGCTGCCGCGCAGGGCGTAGCGGTACTTTTTGTCGAACGTGATCTCGCCCGGCATGGTCGCCGCCTTTTCGGGCTGGATCAGCGGGATCTCGGGGATCGACTTGCTGCGCCAGCGGACGCCGTTCAAGAACAGGCTTCGCCAGACCCAATCGGGCGGCACGCCGCGTTCGACGAAGTAGGGTCCTTCAAGCGTCGCCTCGATCGTCTGGGTGCCGGCGGCCGGGAAACGCAGCGAGGTCGTGTTGACCGCCTGGTAGTGGTCGATCCGCCGGTTCTGGGCGTCCTCGAACGCCTGGAGGCGACGGAGAACCTCTTCGACCGTCATCCCGCGGTCTCCTGCGACGGTCACCTTTTCCTCGACCCCCTGGCGCTCGGCGGCGGTCGGGCGGTCGAGCGCGAGGATCTCGACCGGCGCCGCGTCGGCGAGGCGGATCTCCAGCCCGCCGCCCACGAGCTTGCCGCTCGGCGGCCCGACCTTGCGCGCGAAGTAGCTGTAGCGAACCGGCCGGCGCAGCTCGGCGTCGGGGAATTGGAGCGCGACCTCCGTAGCTCCTGGAGGCGTCGCCGCGATGACCCGGACCCCCAGGTCCTTGCCGCGCACGAACACCCAAGCTTCGGCGCCGGTGGGGGTGGAGGTCGGGTCGTACGACAGATCGCCAGCAAACTCGCGCGCGAGCAGCACGAGCGGCGCCACGATCGGACTGGCGGTTCGGGTGATCGTTGCCGGGGGAACCGCAGCCGCAGGAGGCGTTGCAGGCTCCGAGGTCGTCGCAGGCTCCGAGGTCGGCGCGGGCTCCGGGGGCGTCGCGGCGGGGACCGCGAACAGGGTGAGCGCCAAGCCGTGCGTGACGTTACGCGCCGCTTCGACCAGCACGGCGCCCGGCTCGGCCGGAGCGGCCGACGCGTCGAGGACCACCGGCCGGCCCGGATCGAGCTCGTCGAGCCTTGCGACCGCGGCTGCAATCTGTTCGGGCGCGGCCGGAGCCAGCGCGACTGCTTCGAGGTAGGCGGCGATCTCCTCGGCGTAGAACGCGGAGAGGAACGCCGGATCCGCCGGCAGAGGGCCGGTCGCGACTTTTCCTTCCGGAGACGCGCCGGTCAGCACGACCGCCGCGCGCTTGAGCAAGAAACCGTATTGCGCCGGGTCGAGCGCCGCGGTTACGCCGGTCGGCCGCCAGGCGATCTGGAAGTACGTTCCGGCTGGAGCGGCGGCGGCGATCTTCGCCGCGGCGCCAAGCTCCGCCTGCAAGGCATCGAGGTTCTGGGTGAGTGGCGCCGGGGTGCGAAAGACCAGCGTCATCCAAGGGGTCGCCCCGGCGCCGAACAGCTCGGCCGCGGGAGAAGGGTCGGCGCTGCCGTCGAGCGGCAGATCCCAAGCCACGAACAGGGGGCTACCCGGTTCGAGCGTGCCGGCTGCAATGCTTCCGATCGCGCCGATCGTGTTTTCCAGCTCGGCCGGGTCGGCGAGACGTATTCCGCCGCACGGCTGGCAGGGGAGAGAGGCCGCGCCGACCGGGCCGGTGGCGAGTGCAACGAGAAGGAGGAGGAGGGGAAAGGCGAGAGAGAGCGTGCGCTTCATGGGTGGAAGCATATCTAGATTCCCCGCCGGCCTTCGACCGAGATAGACTCCGCTCAAACTCATGGAATTCTCTGGACGCATCGAAGCCTTCCCACCGGGGGATCTGCTCCAGTGGGCGAAGAACGAACGCAGCTCCGGCGCGCTGGTGTTTCGCCGCAGCGACCGCGAGAAGCGCGTCTACTTCAACCATGGCGAAATCGTCTCCTGCCTGTCGAACGACCCGGCGGAGTACTTCGGCCAGCACCTCCTCTTGAGCGGCGCGATCACCGAGGATCAGCTCTTTTCGGCGCTCACCCATTGCACGCGGAAAGGGGTCCGGCTCGGCTCCGCCCTGTCCGATCTCGGCATCCTGGCGCCGGAAGGCGTGCAGTCGTCTCTCCACCAGCACATCCAGGATCTGATCTGCGATCTCTTCCTGTGGGAGCACGGGGTCTTCTACTTCGAATCCGAGCTGCCGCCGGAAGAGGAGATCCTGCCCGATCCGATCGAATCGATAGGCGTCGTGCTCGAAGGGACCCGCTGGCTCGACGAGCGGGGGCGAATGCGCAAGGTGTTCGTGCACGACAACGTGGTCCTGCGGCGCGGGCGCAATTGGCCGGGGAAGAACCTTACGACGGCGAAGCGGAAGATCGCCGAAGGGGTGGACGGCAAACGGACGCTGCGCGAGCTGTATCAGGTGGTGCGCGGCTCGTACTTCCGCTTCCTGGAACATGGCTTCCAGCTCTGCGTCGACGAGACCCTCGACATCGAGAACGTCGGCGATCCGCTCGAGTCGGGCACGCTCCAGCTCTCGGTGCTCGACCTGCTGCTCGAACGGGCGGCCGAAGAGCAATCGCTGATCGCCCGACGCCACATGGCGATTCCGCTCGATCTGCTGGAGCGCGCGGTGCCGATCTGGGTGCTCGAACCGGCAGAGGAAGAAAAGAAGCGGATGCCCGCGCGCGCCCGCGATTTTTACGACCGGATGGACGGCGTCACCGCGCTCGCCCAGGCGTTTTCGGGCGATCCGCGTCTGCGCGGCAGGGAGATGGACCTGCTGCTCCACCAGATGCAGAAAGGGCGCATCGCGCTCCTGCCCGCGCCGCTCGCCGAGCTCGATCGCGGGGCCGACGAAGCGCAGACGCCGCAGCCGAAACGCTGGTGGCGGCGGGTGTTCCCCGGCTCCACGGGCTAGCGGGCCGCTTTAGGATTTGGAGAACGCGATGGCCGGTATGCTGGTCAAACACCTGATGACCCCGAACGTTTCGGCCCTTTCGCCGCACGACGACCTCGCGGCGGTGCGCGACCTGATGGTCGAGCGGCACATCCGCCACGTGCCGATCATCGATTCGGAGGGCGACCTGGTCGGTCTGGTCACCCATCGCGATCTGCTGCGTTTCACCGCCGTGCCGCCGTCCGGACCCCCGGCCGCCGAAGGGGATCCGCTCGCCCTCGTGTCAATCGAAGAAGCGATGGTGCGCGAGGTCCGCACGGTATCCCCCACGACCGACCTGCGCGAAGCGGCGCAGATCATGTACGAGAACAAATACGGCTGCCTGCCGGTCCTCGACGACCGGCTGCTGGTCGGAATCCTCACCGAAGCCGACTTCGTCCAGCTGATGGCGCGGGGGAATTGAGGGGCGAGGGCTCGAAGGTCAGCCGTAGACCTCAAGGTGTTCGTCCAGCGACCAGATCCGAACCTGCCTTCCCGGGTTCAGTTGGCGCTGGCGCTCCCACTCCTGGACGATGCTCAAGTCTCCGAAGCCGCTGCCGCGCCCGCGGGAGTCGGATTGCTGAACCCACTTGGGGAACTGCTCCAACCAGCCAAGCACCTGTTCCGGTTCGAAGAACGGCGTCGGCTGGAAGGGTGCCTTCCCCTGGATAGCTTCGCGAACGCGCTCAACGAACCGCAATGCGGCCTGCCTTCGCTGGGTGCCGTCGCCGTTCTGGCCGATCAGATTGCCGGTCTCGAAGATCGAGGTCATGGGCAAGAGGAGCGTGTCCCTCCGCTCAATTTTCCTCTTGAGCTCTTGAGTGACCTGCCGGTAATGATCCGAGCAGTTCGGCACCCGAAGAAGCTCGCAGAGGACGCTCGTGTCGAGCAGCCAGATGTTCACGAGGCGATACCCGCCAAATCGTCGACCCAGGCGAGATCGCGGCGAAGGCGCGTTTCGTCGTCGGGAGGCATCTTCAAGTAGCGGTCGAGAATTCCCTTCGTCACCAAGCGCCCCACGGGCCCTTGGGCGATCAACTCGGGATATCGCGACAGATCCTGAAGGCGAACGAGGCGGCTGTCGCCGTTCTTCGGATCACGGTAACAGGCGGTCGCGTCCGGAATGGCATCGGTGGGAATCGCATCGAGCAGGGCCGGATTGTGTGTGGTCAGAAGAACCCGAAGGTTCCTTTTCGCCGCGACATCGCGGATGTTCTTGAGCAGCAGCTCCGCTCGGCTGGGATGCACGCCATTGTCGATCTCTTCGACGACCACGGTCGTTCCTTCAGCCACCGAGAGGAGCGCGGCGGCCACCGCGAGAACGCGAAGCGTTCCGTCCGAAAGGAGCGCCGCTTCCCGCGTTTGGGTTTTCCCACCGAAGGTCTCGTGAAGTTGGACCATCACCTCGTTGCGCTCGGTTTCGAGGAATGAGATGTCGGCGATATCCTGCTCGGGTAGCGAGCGGATGAAATCGAGCAGTTGTCCCTTGGAAGAGCGATTCTGGCAGAGCCGGAAGAGCACAGCTGAGAGAGCAGCTCCATCGCCCGAGATGTGCTGCTCTTCCTTGAAACTGTAGTCCCTCATGCGCCTTGGCGCAGGGTCGAGGAAGAGGATCTCGGCGAGATTGGTTCGAACCAGGTTCGCCGCGACCGGGATCTCTCGCTGGGACTCGCGGTGGGCGAATCGTGCTGGGGTCGTGAGTTGGGTAAAGACCGGTTGCTGATCGACACCCACAATGCGCGGCTTCTTGCCGCCCCGGGAGAAGTTGTTGTACGCGATAGAGATCTCGTTGCCCTCTGAGTGTGCCGGCTCGGCGATCTCATAAAGAGGGACGTTCGAACGAGTCTCAAAGAGCTTTTCCACGAGGAGGCGCATTCCCGAGCGGTCAACTTCGAGCGCAAGTAAGAGTTCGAGTTCCCGATTGCCCTCTTGAAAAGTGCAAGTGAACCAGATGCGGTTACCGTCACGGGCCAAATCCGCGAGCCCGCCACGAAGGCATAGCTCCTGCTCGCGGATCGCGTACAGAAGGTCGGTCAGCCGCCGTCCGGAAGCCGCCCAAGAGAGCAGCTGCATCGCTTCAATGAAGTTGCTCTTGCCCGAAGCGTTCGCGCCGATCAGAACCGTCAGCGGCGCGAGGTGAAGCGTCGCTGGCTCGCCGAAGCTCTTGAAATTGCGGACGGTAAATGACTGGAGCATGGCGCTTAGCTTACCAGGGGTCAGTTCAACTGGAAGCTCTCCCCCGGCTCCGCCGCGAAACCGAGCGGGCCTTTCTTTTCGAGGAAGGTCCATAGCTCCTGGAAACTGAGGACGAAGCTCTCGTCCGGCTCCCAGGCCAGGTAGGCGTGGGGAAAGTCGAACTCGTAGAAGAACGCCACGCCGTCCTCGACGACTTCGAAGCCCTCCAGGTTCTTGACCCGGAAGATAGGCTTCCCGCCCTCGCGGCTGTCGAGCCTCTCTTGAAGCTCCGCCCGATCCGCTTCTTCCAGCTCGCCGAGCTTGGCGGCGATCGCCTTTTGCAGGCGCTGATCGACAAAACCGGCCAGAGTCTTGCGCCCTTCGGGCCTGAACGTTTCCTCTACGCGTAGCGGCCGGCCGGTCGAGATGCGCACGGAGAGCCGATGCTGCGACTCGCTGGGGTGGGCGCCCATGCCGCCCACCGTGTACGTCAGGCTCAGGATGTCGTTCCGGTTGTAGTCGACCGTGTAGTCGATCTCCCGCAGCCACGTGCCGCCGGCCACCTCGGCCTTGCAGTCTTCGAGCGACATGCCGGTTCCGGCCTTCAAGCCCGCCGCGGCTTCGAGGCGCTTTCGCGCCGCCTCGTTCGGCATGACGAATTCGGGGTAGGAAACGTCCGCGCCGAGGTAGTCGCTCCCGGTCCCGGGGATCTCCACCGTTTTCTTGACGATCTTGACGCTTGCGGCGCTCGGATCTTCCTTCGCACCGGCACAGCCGGCGGGGGTGCCTCCAAGCGCGCCGAGAGCGAGCAGGATGGCGAGCGAACCCCGCGCCGCAATTTTCAGGGTTTGCCCCGTTTCTGCGGCAGCGCCTTCTGAAGCTTCTCGGCTTCGCCGACAATCGCCCCGAGCAGTTTTTCGGTCCGGCGTTTCCAATCCGCGGCGCTCATCCGCTCGACCGGGGCGCTCACCTCGACCGTGCCGGGCTGGTCCGGTTGCCCCGAGACCTTGATCCGCAGATCGCCCCAGAGAATCGTCCAGCCGCGCCCGCTCTCGAACGTCGGTTCCATCTTCTCGCCCGCGGCGCGCATCGCCTGAACCACCGCCTGGACCAGCCGGCCGTCCTCCGAGTAGGGGAGAGGATAGGTGCGGCGCACCGAATAAGCGCCCGGGGGGAGCCGGTACGAATCGGTCGCGAGCAGATCGAGATAGGCCTTGTTCTCGTCCAGAATGGAGAAGTTGGGGTCGTTTCGCGCCCGCAGACGGCTCCGCTCGTCGAGCTCGACCGCGCGGCGGAGCGTCTCGACCGCCAGGGACGCGTAACCGGCCAGCGCGTAGTTGCTCGCCACCAGATAGTGCGCCTCGGCCGAATTCGGCTGCGCCGAGAGATAGCGGCGAAAGCGCGCGCTCGCTCCGTTGAGGTCGCTCTTGAGCAGCAGCACCGCGCCGAGGTTGATGTCGTTGTCGGGGGCCGCCGGATCGAGCTTCTCCCCCTCTTGGAACGCTTCGAGCGCGCGGTCGTAGCGCTTTTCCGCCAGGTCCAGCGCGCCGCGGTTGAGCCACGCCTGGCGCTGCCGGGGATCGAGCGAGAGCGAACGCTCCAAATCCTTCCGCCCCCCTTCGAGGTCGCCGGTCTGGAAGCGTGCGGTGCTCCGCAACAGCAGCGCCTGGGCGTCCGAGGGCGTCGCGGCGAGCGTCTGATCGAGCAGCGGCAGCGCCTGGGCCGCCTTGCCGGCGTCGATCAGCTCCCGGGCGCGCGCGACGTTCGGCTTGACGGCCGTGGCCGGTTTCACGGTCTGAGGCTTTTGCGCCGAGGCCGGAAGAGCGGCGAGCCCACCGACGAAGACGACGAACGCCGAGGCGAGGGCGGAATTGAAAACGAGCGCACGGAGCGACGGCGGATGCGTCAACGACCACCTCCTGAAGCGGAAGCTCGATGGGGTTTCGGTTCGGACGAGCCGGAGGTTCCGGCCGGCGTCTTGGCGGGTGGCGCCGAGCCGCGGGCGAGCGCGGCCTCCACCTCCGGCAGATCGATCAGCAGCGAGCCGCCGCTCGCCGCCCGCTCGGGCTCGAATTCGTAATCGCGGATCACGCGCCGGAAAACCTCTTTGAGCGCGCGCGCGCCGAGCCGGTTCGCCCGCTCGGCCTCGACCGCGATCCGCCGCGCCGCGGCGGGCGAGAGGGCCAGATGCAGTCCGCGGCTCTCGAAATACGCGCAGCTCTGCCGATAGGCCGAATCGGGCGCGTCGAGGAAGATCCGGATCAGCTCGTCCACCCCGAGGTTTTCGAGCAGCACCACGGCGTCGAAGCGCGACAGGAACTGCGGCGACAGGCCGTAGTCGAACAGGTCTTCGTTGCGCAGGAAGCGGCGCAGCTCGAAGCGCATCTCCTCGCGGACCTTTCCCCCCTCGACCATGATCGTCGGCTGGAGGGCGCCCTTGTCGCGGCCGATGGTCACCCGGTCGTAGACGTCGTCGTAGAGCCCCTCGAACGCTCCGGCGCAGACGAAAAGAAGCCCGGACGAATCGATCACCGTCGTCCCGCCGCCCGACCACTCGGGCAGCTCGAACGGCACCGCCTCGTTTTCGATCAGGGTAAGCAGGGCTTCCTGCGCGCGCAGGCCGGGGACGTTGACGCCGCCGCCGATCAGCGAGCGGATCTTGTCCACCTCGTCGACGAACACCAGGCCGCTTTTCGCCCGCGCGATCATCTGCTGCACGGGAGCCTGGGGTCCCAGCTGCTCGCGGGCGCGCTGCATCAGCCGCCCGAGCACGGCTTCCCCGGGCCGGCCCCGCTCCGCCTCTTCGGCCAAGACGTTCGCGTGAATCCGGATCACCGTCGACCGCCCGGCGAGCGCCGGCTCTTCGGCCAGATACGACTCGACCGCCCGCATCAGAGTGGTCTTGCCGCTCCCGGACGAGCCGATCATCAAGATGTTGCCGGTCGCCAAGCCCGCCAGGTGCTTCGCGAGAGCCACCGCCATCTCCCGCACGGCGACCTCCTGCCCCAGCACGCGGCGGCCGATCGCGGTCGCGATCGTGCGCGGATCGGGTGCGTCGAACGGGGCGCCGGCGGAGGTCATGGACGGCATTCTAGCCGACGCCCGCCACGGGGCTTGTGTAATCTCCTACCGCCCCAGCCGCTCCAGAATCCGATACAACCCAAACTTCGGCAGCCGCAGGTA
>Ga0068860_100000390_pt1 | contig 57357 bp, 61 predicted proteins | sample KBSSwiS32_FD_66597 | JGI IMG/M metagenome (GOLD analysis project Ga0068860, IMG submission 66597) | Switchgrass rhizosphere microbial communities from Kellogg Biological Station, Michigan, USA - KBS Switchgrass S3-2 | ecosystem: Host-associated > Plants > Roots > Rhizosphere > Soil ... | reverse complement strand
ACCAGCAAGATATGCACATACGCCCCGATCGCGCTAAAGCCGATAAAACCGACGAGCCAAAGCACCAAAAGCACCACAAATATTGTCCAAAGCATATATATCTCCTGTTTGTTTAAACATAGTATCGTATGGATTGGAGATTCAGCCGTATGAAATGTGAAATATTATCGCAGCCGCGGCTCTTTATAGTGCAGACGTGAAATCATCAGGAGATACGCCAGCCATTTTCAAGGCACTTCGCAAAGTACCAAGTGCAACTTCCCTGTGCATGGGAATTACACATCCGCGTTCACCTTCGGATGTGATTTTTTCATCACCACATGGCTTCCCCGCTGGCGGTCGACGTAAAAACCGAGTTTTTTGAAATGATTCGAGATAGAGTTCCGTGGCTTCGCGTAAGTTACCCAATGCTTCCTCTTCAGTTTTGCCCTGACTCGCCATGCCGATTTCAGGACATTCAGCGACCAGCCAATCGGTTTCTGGATCGGGGTAAATGATGGCCGTCAATTTCATGCCATTTGTCTGCTCTTTTCCGGTGGCGAACGCGACTCCGGAAGGTCAATCCAGATTTGCCGAGTGATAGAGGCCGGCGTAGACGCCGCCTTTGGCTACGAGGTCGGGGCCGGTGCCGGTTTCGGCGATTTCGCCGTTTTTGAGGACGACGATTTTTTCCATGTCGTGCACGGTGGCGATGCGGTGGGTGATGATGAGGGTGGTGCGGCCGTGCATGAGTTCCTTGATGGTGACCATGATGGCGGCCTCTGTGGTGGGGTCGAGGGCGCTGGTGGGCTCGTCAAGGAGGAGGATGGGGGCGTTTTTCAGGAATGCACGGGCAATGCCGATGCGCTGCCGCTGGCCGACGCTGAGGTGGCCACCACGCTCGCCGACCTGCGATGTGTAGCCCTCGGGAATCTGCATGATGAAATCGTGCGCCTGGGCGCGCTTGGCGGCCTCGATGATTTCCTCCTCGGTGGCGTCGGGGCGGCCATAAGCAATGTTTTCGCGGATGGTGGTGGAGAAAAGGAGCGTGTCCTGCAGGACGATGCTGATCTGGTTGCGGAGCGATTTTTTGGTGATGGAGCGCAGGTCCTTGCCGTCGATGAGCACGCGGCCGCCGGTGGGGTCGTAAAAGCGCGGGACGAGGGAAAGGAGCGTGGTCTTGCCCGCGCCTGTGCCGCCGACGAATGCGACGGTCTGGCCGGGAGAGATGCCGGCGTTGACGCCGTTCAGGATCATGCGGTCCTCGCTGTATCCGAAGCGCACGTTTTCAAAGGCGATCTCGCCGAGCGTGGTGGTGAGAACCTCCGCGTCGGGAGCGTCGGGGACGTCGTTTTCCTTGTCGAGCACCTCGAAACAGCGCTGGGCGCCGGCGGCGGCGCTTTCGAGGGTCCAGCCGACCTGGGTGAGAGCTTCGAGGGGTTGATAGAGAGTGATGAGGTAGCCGGAAATGACAATGAGGGCGGGCAGCGCGAGAGAGCCGTTCAGTACATGCTGCGAACCGATCCAGTACATGCCCGCGGTGGCGATTGCCATGAGGACGCTCACGAGGAGCGAGCTTTTCATGGAGGTGCCCTGCAGCCGGATGTTTGCCTCGAGGCTCTGGCTGGCGCTGGTCTCGAATTGCAGCACTTCGTGCTCCTCACGCCCGAATGCCTGCACCATGCGCACGCTGCTCAAGCCTTCCTGCGCGGCGGTGAGCAATGCGCTCTCGCGCTCGGCGATGACGGTGGACTGGTCGCGGATGCGTTTTGCAAAGACGCGGAAGGTGACGACCATGAAGGGAATCACCAACAGGGAGAGCAGCGTCAGTTGCCAGTCGAGGAAACACATCGCCACGAACGTGCTCACAAGCGTTATGGCAGTCTGGAAAATAAACGTGATGCGGCTGTAAAACGTCTGCATCGACTGCGAATCATACGCGACGCGAAAACTGGAATCGGCGCTGCGGCGCTGGTCGTGAAACTTGAGCGGGAGGATGTGCAGGTAGGAGTAGAGTTCCGTGCGCAAGCGGAGCAGCCCCTGCAGACCAACGCGCACATAGATCATGATGGCGACCAGGTTCAGCCAGCCGCTGAAAAACTGGAGCAAGATCATCGAGAGGCAGAGCACGGTGATCATCTGCGATTTGCTCCAGCCCTCGAAAAGATGGTCGAGCAATTTTACCAGCGTGTTCGGCTTGGCATCGGAGCCGAGCACACGGCCGATGATGTAGGCGAAGGGCCACGGCTTGAGCAAATTCAGGGGCATGATCGCCAGCGTGAGGAGCGTGGCCATGATCGATTGCCCGAGAAACGGCCTGAAATAGGCAAGCGTGCGACGGTAAATGGACATCGACCAATGGAATACCGACGGGGGAAGGATTGCAATGACGAAGCACGAATGACGAATGACGAAAAAGCGCGGAAACGAAGGCGATTTGATGATTGCGCGGGCCGCAAGTTTGACGTATTCCACAACGACGAATGCCCCCGATAAAGATAGAAGAATTACTCCAGAAATGCGACGGATACCTGCGTAAAGGGCGGGAAAGGCTCATTTATGGCGCGCAGCATTGGCGGCAGATCCTGGCGGACATCCGCAACAAATTGTTCACTGGCATCGTGGTGGCCGTGCCGATGATCGTGACGTTTTATGTATTGAACTTCGCCTACGGCATCATCAACGGCATCAGCGCCCCGTTTTTAAAACAGCTGTTCGGCAAGGAAGTTGCGGGACTGGGATTTCTCGTCACGGTGCTGCTGCTGGTCTTTCTCGGCTACACGGCCACGAACGTGCTCGGCCAGCGGATTCTCGACTGGGCGGAGCGCCAGCTTTTGCGCATCCCGCTCGTGGCGACGATTTACACGGGAGTGAAACAGGTGATCGATTCGTTCAAGTCGTTCAACAACATGGCGAACTTCAAGCGCGTGGTCTATGTCGAGTATCCCTCGCCGGGCTGCAAGCTCATCGGGTTCGTGACCGGCCAGTATTACGACCACCGCCTCCAGCAGGAGATGGTTTCGGTGGTCATTCCCACCGCCCCGAACCCCATGACGGGCCTCGTGATCGTGGTGGAAGCGGCACACGTCATTGAAAGCGAACTCAGCCTGGAGGAGGCGATGAAACTGATCGTTTCCGCCGGCCTTGTATCGCCGAAGCGCAAAGGGATTGTGACACCCGAGACTGCGGAAGTGGCGAACTAAACGCCATTTTTCCAAGATATCGCGGTTTTTAAAACCGGGTCGTGGCTTTACAGAGACACAAAGGCCCATGCGGGACATTTTAGCAGCCAAGAATGGCTCACAATGTCCATGTCCATGTCGTTAAGGTGTACAAAAGTGTTCAGAAAAACTACAGTGAAGGACGTCTTTTTTGCCAATTTGTGTGAACTTTTTTCTGTAACGCCCGTCTAACCTACTGTTGCGAATGTATATTTGCAGGGTTGGCATCAGGCTTGCTTAATAGGGAGTCGAGTCCAATCAAAACGGAACAAACACTATGAAAAAGAACCATCAAAAAAACAGCAGGGTCAATTACAGCCTCGGCGACTTGATCCTCGCAGTAAGCACCTACAGCAAGAACAACCGTGAGACGGTGGCAGCTGTGGCGGACCTGATCGAAAGCGGTCGCGTGCGTTTCCAAGCCTCAGGACGCAAAATCCGCGCGCACGTTTGCTAATTTGCCCGTGAATCGAAAGAAAATTTAAGTTTTCACTTTATTGAACGGCGTGGAGCTTGGTACTCTGCGCTGTGATAGAACGCTACTCTCTTCCTCAAATGCGCGACCTCTGGTCGGAGACGCGCAAATTCCAAATCTGGCTCCAGATCGAACTCCTTGCCAGCGAAGCGCTTGTCAAGGAGGGCGTCGTCCCAAAAGCCGACTTCGCAAAGCTCAAGGCCGGTATTGATCTGTGCCTGGCCGATGTCCCGGCGCTCACCAAGCGGGCCAAGGATCTGGAAAAAACGCTGAATCACGATGTAATCGGCTTTACCACGGCTGTTTCAGAGAAGATCAATGACTCTGCGAGCCGCTGGCTGCACTTCGGCCTCACCAGCAGCGACGTGGGCGATACCGCCTACGGCGTGCAGATGACGGAAAGCGCGCGGCTTTTGATTGCCGACGTAAAAACGGTGCGCAAATCGATCGCCAAACAGGCCCGCAAATATAAATTCACCCCGGCAATCGGCCGCAGCCACGGGATTCATGCCGAGCCGACGACGTTCGGGCTGAAACTGGCGCTCATGCACGATGAATTTGGACGGGCGCTCGAACGGCTGGAGCGCATCCACAAGCTGGTCGCCGTCGGCAAACTCTCCGGCGCGGTGGGCACGAGCGCGCATCTTTCGCCACGAGTGGAGGCTTATGTATGCAAAAAGCTGGGCCTGCGCCCCGCTCCCATTGCCACGCAGGTCGTGCAGCGCGACATCCATGCCGATTTCCAGACCACGCTCGCACTCGTGGGGGCAAGCATCGAGCGGTGGGCGGTGGAATTCCGCCATCTCCAGCGTACCGAGGTGCTGGAAGCGGAGGAGCCATTCACCAAGGGCCAGAAAGGCAGCAGCGCCATGCCGCACAAGCGCAATCCCATCACATGGGAACGCCTCACGGGCCTTGCGCGCGTGCTGCGCGGAAACGCCATTGCCGCGCTCGAGAACGTCGCGCTCTGGCATGAGCGGGACATCAGCCACAGCTCGGTGGAACGCATTATTTTTCCCGATTCCTGCACGCTGCTGGACTATATGTTCAGCCTACTCACGCGGCTCATGGACGGACTGAACGTCTATCCCGAGAACATGAAGAAAAACCTCGGCCTCAGCCTGGGCATGTGGAACAGCCAGACCGTGCTGCTAGCGCTCATCCGCAAGGGGCTTACGCGCGAGGATGCCTACTCGCTCGTGCAGCGCAATGCGATGAAGACCTGGGAGGTCAAGCACGCGGGGCGCGATGACGCTGATTTCCTCGTGGTCCTCCAATCCGATCCCGATGTGGCGAAGCATTTCAAAAAGGATGAGCTCAAAAAACTGTGCTCGATCGATTTCCACCTCAAGGAAGTGAACAACCGGTTCAAAAAACTCGGGCTGTAAACACTTGCAAATTATTCCGCACCGGCCAAAGAAACCGGTTTAAAACCGGAAAAAAAACTGTATCTTCCAAACCTTCCAATATCGCTCCTTAAAACCATGAAGAATAAATTGATTTTGTGCTGCCTGCTCGCCGGACTTTCATTCGCGGGCTGCAAGAGACATTCCAGCAAGAGCCCCGAGGAGAAGCCTGCGGAGCAACCCGCCGCCGGTGCTATCGCAACCCCGCCACCAGTTGCCAAGGCGGAGCCCGTCGCGCCGGCTCCCGCACCCAAACCGGTTGCGAAAGGCATCAACAAGAATGCCGTGGCGATCTGCCTCTGCTACCACAACATCGAGGACGGCAAATCAAAGGCGCTCACCATTTCCGTGGCGGAATTTGAAAAGGAAATGCAGGAGATCAAGGACAATGGTTTCACGGTGATCGGCTTGCAGGATTTCCTCGCATGGCGCCGCGGCGAGAAGGACATTCCGGCGAAATGCGCCATCATCACGCTCGATGACGGCTGGGCTTCCGCATACACGACTGCGTGGCCGATTTTGAAAAAATTCAATTATCCCTTCACGCTCTTTATTTACATCAACTACGTGAACTCCGGCGGCAAGTCGATGACATGGGACCAGCTCGCCGAGATGCGCGACGCGGGCGTGGACATCGAATCCCACACCTACTCGCACGGCGACCTCCGCTCGCCCCTGCGGGCCACCAGCGTGGACAAGCGCACCATGGGCCTGATCAAGGCGGACATCGCCGCATTGGGCCAGGACGGCTGGATGCGCAAGGAAATCGTGGAATCCAAACGCGCACTGGAAAAACAACTCGGCATCAAGGTGAACGCAATTGCGTATCCATTCGGCAATTACAACAAGAAGGTGCTCGAGATAGTGAAAGAGGGCGGGTATGAAGCGGGCTTCACGGTCTACGGCAGGCAGCTTCACTACAGCTCGCCGGGATTCGATTCACTGGGACGCTATGCAATCGATGCGAAAGATCCGAAACTTTTTGAAAACGCGATGAAAATGATCGGCGGCGGTGAGATTTCCGGCCCTGTGAACGAACCACTGTACGCGCAGGTCGCGGCGGCATCGATGATCACACAGCCGATGTCTTCCGAGACGATCGGCACACCGACCCCGCTCATCAAGGCGAACCTCGCGACCTTCGGGCAGGTTGATCCCGCCAGCGTGAAAATGCGCATCAGCGGCCTCGGCATGGTGCCCGCAAAATATGACGCGGCGAGCAAGACAGTGTCCTTCCAGGTCACCCAAAAACTCAAGGACCCCAGTTACACGGTGATCATCTCCGCCGTGGCCGATGGCAAACGGGTCGAGACACAATGGAATTTCAACTACGACGCAACCGGCAAAAAAGTGGGCCCGGCGCCAAGTGCTCCGCTGCCCCCGCAGCAGTAGGCCATGGAAATCAAGCGCACGGCAGAGAAGCTGGAAGTGGACGATGCCAACCTGGCGGAGTCCACATTTCAAAACGTGAATCTCTCCGGCGCGAAGTTCACGGATATCAATCTCTCCGGCGCAGCATTTGAGGATGTGAATTTCACCGGCACCAAGATTCGAAACGTGAACCTGACCAATGTGGAGATCACGGACTGCGATGTAACGGGAATGACAATCGAGGGTGTCCCGGTTGCGGATTTGCTGGCGCTTTATAAGAAGTAATTTCCGGCAGACGTGTTGCTAGCGCGGGTATCCTATTTCGCTGTATAGTTCATCGAAAATTTCACGGAGCGTGATAGAAGGATTCAAGGCTGATACCATCGCTTCTGTAATTGCCACATGATCGAACAGCAAGGATACTAAATCCAAAGAAACCGCAGTTTCGTAATAATCCTGCGAGAACGCCACATAATCAGCCGGGCCGCCTCCCAAAAGCTTCAGCAATTCTTCGTCGCCAGGGTCAAGTGTCGAAAACGCAGTCGCATCATTGGCTCGCAGCCACCGCCCGCCTGATGGAATGCGGAAATAAGCAAAGCTGGTAGCCTCCCAACGAAATGCAGGTTAGTGTGCGAAGTCTGCCAATTCGGATGGCAACGCATTTTGCAAGGCCAGCGACAATGATTCGCGTCCTTCCGACCAAGCCTCTGACTCATGCGCGAGTCCCTTTAGCGCAGCACACCCATTGGAATTAAAAACCATCCACCATTCATCTCCGCATCCATCCCTCATACTCGCCATTTGTTCCGAAGGCGACCAGGCAGTGTTGAATGAATAATAGCGATACTGCCAATCCGGCGACAGGATCAAGTCGAGTGCCGCCAGCGTCTTGGTACGCCGCACAAGATCAGGAATAGAAGGCAATACAGTCATTCAATATACGAGCACTATTCCAGCCATGCGCCTTCGGTCAGGATTTTCACAAGCATTACCGGTTGAGCGTTTCACCCAGGGCGTAGCCGAGCCAGACGCCGGCCATGCAGAGGACGACGGAAAGGCCGACGTTCAGACCGGCGTAGATCCAGTGGCCGCTTCGCGCGAGGTTGAGCGTTTGCAGGCTGAACGATGAAAATGTGGTGAAGCCGCCACAAATGCCGACCATGACGAGTTGCACGGCAAGAGCGCGCCAATGGAGCGAAAATTTGCTGTCCGTACCGGTCATTGCGCCAAAAATCCCGATCACGAACGAGCCGCTGATATTGATCACCATGGTGCCGAGCGGAAAAGCTTCGCCAGCGGGGGTGGCAGTGATCAATCCCGCAAGCCAGAAGCGCAGGATGCTCCCGAGCGCGCCGCCTATGCCTACCCATAAGTAACTTAACATAAATCGTCCTACTTTCGTGTTTTCACGTCGTAGGAGTCATCAGCACTGAAACCAGTCAGGCGGTTTTCCCGGTTTGGGAAGGCAAACTCCATTGCCAGTGAGCTATTCCAGCAAAAAAACCTTCACGGCGGAAGCAAAAACCACCGCCGGCAGAAGCACACTTAGATCCACTTCGTGATCCTGCTCCCCTGCCCGTCCTTGAATTTCCCGGTGACCAGCTTCGCGGCATCGATGGCAACCCATAAGCCAACCACGAGAAGAATCACCATGGGGATAAACGGCATCTGGTGCGTTTCCTCCCAGTTTCCGATGCGCTCGACCATGTCCATGGTAAGCGCGCCGGATTTTACGATTGCAATCAGATCCTTGCAGGCGATTTCCACCCAAAGGCCCGAGCCTGAGACCAGCACGAACTGCGCGATGCCGGTAAGATACCGGCCCGCGTAGATGCGATGCCCGCACAGCAGGAAGCACAACACGAACGCCGGCAGGATTCGCTTCCGGCTCACTGGCGGTAGCGGCGGCGGTTCGGTGGGCAAGGGTCCTTAGTAGGCGGCTTGGGCGCCCTTGATGTTTTTCTTCTGGATCCAGGGCATCAGACCGCGGAGACGCGCGCCGGTCTTTTCGATCGGGTGCTTTTCGCCGGCCTTGAGGAGGGCGTTGTACTTCTTGTAGCCGCCCTTGTATTCCTTGATCCAACCCTTTGCAAATTTGCCGGTCTGGATGTCCTTGAGCGCGACTTTCATGCGCTGCTTCACGCTCTTGTCGATGATCTTCGGGCCGACGCTCACGTCACCCCACTTGGCGGTTTCGGAGATGGAAAAGCGCATTCCGGCGACGCCGGCTTCGTTCATGAGGTCAACGATGAGCTTGAGTTCGTGGAGGCATTCGAAATAGGCCATCTCGGGCGAATAACCCGCCTCGGTAAGCACTTCAAACCCGGCCTGCACCAGCGCGCTCGCGCCACCGCAAAGGACGGTCTGCTCGCCGAAAAGATCGGTCTCGGTTTCCTCGCGGAAGGTCGTCTCGATGACACCGCCACGGGTGCCGCCGATGCCCTTCGCCCATGCGAGCGCGACTTTTTTCGCCTGCTTGCTCGGGTTCTGGTAAACGGCGATGATCGCCGGCACGCCTTTGCCTTCCAGGAACTGGCGGCGCACGATGTGGCCGGGGCCCTTCGGGGCGACCATGATCACGTCCACGTCTTTCGGCGGGACGATGGTCTTGAAATGGATGGAGAAACCGTGGCTGAAAAGCAGGGTCTTGCCCTTGGAGAGGTTTGGCTTGATGTCCTTCTCGTAGGCGGTGGGCTGCTTGGTGTCGGGGATCGCGACAAAGATCACGTCGGCGAGTTTCACGGCTTCGCCCGTATCATAAACCTTGAAGCCTTTTTCCTCGGCGACTTTCCGCGACTTGCTGCCGGGGTAGAGGCCGATGATCACCTTGACGCCGCTCTCCTTCAGATTCAGCGCGTGGGCGTGGCCCTGGGAGCCGAAGCCGAGGACTGCCGCGGTTTTGTTTTTGAGAGGTTCGAGACTTGCGTCCTTGTCGGTGTAAATTTTAGCGGGCATGGGTTTTGATTTGGTTGAGGTTAAAAAAACGGGGCGCTCTACTGTTTGCGCGAAAGTGCGACTTTGCCGGTGCGGGTGAGATCGACGATCCCGAATGGCTCCATGAGCATGAGGAATTTGCCGATCTTGCTTTCGTTGCCGGTGATCTCGATGGAGACATTCTTGTGCTGCACGTCAATGATCTTGGCGCGGAAAATGTCGCATATCTGCATCACGTCCGCGCGGGTCTTCGAGGTCACATGCACACGCAGGAGCAACAGCTCGCGGTCCACGTATTCGTCGTCGCGGAAATCCTGGATGTCGATCACATCGATGAGTTTGTTCAACTGCTTGGTGACCTGCTCGAGCACGGTGTCGTCGCCGCGCACGACGATTGTCATGCGGGAAGTCGACGGATCAAGGGTCGGGCCTACATTCAACGTATCGATGTTGAAACCGCGTCCGCTGAACATGCCGGCGATGCGGGTAAGCACGCCGAATTTGTTTTCCACAAGCACCGATATCGTATGTCGCATAAAGGGGGTGGGATAGTCGAAGGAATCCGGGCGGACGTCAAACCTAAAAATTTATATTGAGCCGCGGGGAAGGCTGTCCCTATTCTGCGGAGACCATGAACAAAGTTAGAATTGGAATCGTCGGCCTCGGAAACATGGGTTCCACCCACTCCCGCCAGATTCTCGAAGCAAAAATCCCCCGTCTCGAACTCACCGCTGTCTGCGATGAAAATCCCGCAAAACTCGCGCCATACCAGCAGTTGAAGGGGTTTACGGACAGCAAGGCGATGATCCGTTCGGGTGAAATCGACGCGATCCTTATCTGCACCCCTCACTATTCGCACACCACGATCGGCATCGACGCGCTGAAAAGCGGCCTGCACGTGCTGGTGGAAAAACCGATCTCCGTGCACAAGGCGGATTGCGAGCAACTTATCGCCGCGCATACGAACAAGAAACAAGTGTTTGCCGCGATGTTCAACCAGCGGACCGACCCGTTTTACATCAAAATCCGCGATCTCGTGCACAGCGGCGAGATGGGCCAGATCCGGCGCATCAACTGGATTATCACAAACTGGTTCCGCACAGAAACGTATTACGCCTCAGGCGGGTGGCGCGCGACCTGGGGCGGCGAGGGCGGCGGGGTGCTGCTGAACCAGTGCCCGCACAATCTCGATCTCTACCAGTGGATTTTCGGGCTGCCGAAAACGGTGCGCAGTTTCTGCCGCTTCGGCCAGTACCACAAGATCGAGGTGGAGGACGATGTGACGGCTTATTTTGAATATGCAAATGGGGCAACGGGCGTTTTCATCACTTCCACGGGCGAAGCACCCGGTACAAACCGCCTCGAGATCACCGGCGAACGCGGCAAGCTGGTCTATGAGAACGACGCGATCAATTTCACACGTAACGAAATTGAAATGAGCAAATTCAGCCGCACCACGAAGGAGAGTTTCGCGACGCCACAGAAGTGGGACGTGAAAATCCCCGCAAACGGGCACGGGGGCCAGCATAATGAGATTCTGAAAAATTTTACGGCGGCAATTCTTGACGGCTCGCCGTTGATCGCTCCGGCAAAGGAAGGCATTCATTCCGTGGAACTGGCAAACGCCATTCTCCTTTCGACTTTTGACAATAAAGCCGTCGAATTCCCCATCAACGGGGGCCACTACAAGAAAAAACTGATGGCACTCGCCGCAAAGTCGAAATTCAAAAAGAAAACCGTGAAAGCCGTGGTGACGGATTTCTCAAGCTCCTTCAGATAGGCCGGCAGACCGGCCATCGCGTCGCAATCACCAAAAAACAACCCGCCAACAACTCCCATACCCATGAAAATCAAGCAAGTTGCCGCCCAGCTTTATACGCTCCGCGATTTTACCAAGACCCCGAAGGAAATCGCCGCCACGCTCAAGAAGGTTCGCAAGATCGGCTACAAGGCCGTGCAGGCCAGCGCACTCGGCCCGATCAAGGAAAGCGAACTCGTGAAAATCCTCGATGGCGAGGGGCTCACCTGCTGCGCCACGCATGAGGGCAGCGACACCATTCTCAACGACCCCGAGGCCGTAGTGGAGCGCCTGGAGAAACTTGGCTGCAAATACACCGCCTATCCGTATCCGCGCGACGTCGATTTCAATGATGAGGCCCAGATCCACGCGCTTGCGAAGAAACTGGATACCGCTGGCGCTGTGCTGCGCAAGGCCGGGCAGGTGCTCACGTATCACAATCACGCGATTGAGTTTGTCCGCTACGGCGACAAGACCGCGCTCGAAATCATCTACGACGAAACCAAGAAGAAAAATCTCCAGGGGGAGATCGACACGTTCTGGGTGCAGGTCGGCGGATGCGATCCCGTGGACTGGTGCAAGCGCCTTGAGGGACGCCTGCCGTTGCTGCACATGAAGGATTACAAGTTCCTGACTTCAAACAAGCACGACATGGCGGAGATCGGCGCGGGCAACCTGAACTGGAAAGCCATTGTGGCCGCGGCGGAGAAATCCGGCTGCAAATGGTTCATCGTCGAGCAGGACGTCTGCCCGGGCAATCCGTTCGATTCGCTGAAAATCAGCTTCGACTACATCGCGGAAAACCTGGTTTCCTAGGCCGGGCTTGGATTTCCGCGGGAAACCGGATGCCTGCGGGAGCGTATCCCCCGCCATGAGAGAACCGCCGCGCCCACGATAAGGACGGCCCACGGGAGGTTTGTCCACGCCACCCACAGGGGTATGAGCTGGTTCGTCGAAACGCCGTGGTGCCATGGCATGCCGTGCGAGATGACGTTGTAAAACACAAACAGGTAGGCCGTGCTTGCCGCTGTGAGAGCCGCGTACCAATACGGTGACGCGAACAGGACAAACGGGGCGAGCCAGACCAGGTATTGCACGCCGACTCCCGGCGAGAAGATGAAGAAGATCGTCCATGCGTAGGCGATGGTGGCGAATATCGCGCGGTCAGGCGCAGCCCTGCGACGCCATGCCAGAAGGAGGATGCCGCAGATGACCAGTATTTTCAGGAGGGAGACGACGAAGTGCTGGCTGGGTGTCGTGTTGAGCCATGTGACCGGCTCGAACCGCGGTGAATGCGTGGCACGCAGCCAGTAGGTAATCCCCCACTCGCCCCAGTATCCGCTGTAGCCGAAGACATTCCTGATAAAGACGCGGGGATACAGGATGAGCGGCTGCGACCAGCCGACGAGACATGTAAGGATGGTGACAGCGGTGAAGCGCACAGCCTTACCCCGGTGCAGCCAGTAGAAGAAAAACACCGGTGTGAGCAGCAGGCTGATGATCTTGAAGTTGCACGCAAGGCCGAGACAGAGCCCGCAGAGAAGATGATGATTTTTCACGCACATCCACGCCGCCAGCACCAGGAACAGCACCATGACCGGGTCGATATTCCCATGATATCCGGAGACCATGAAGGACACGGGGCTTAGCGCAAACAACGCCAGCCATGCTGTGCCAGGCCTGCCGGCTCCTGCCTGAAGGAGAATCAATACCACCAGGAAATCGGCTATGATGCAGGGCAGCTTGAACAGGAAGGCGAACGGAATCCCGCTTGCCTCCGACAAGGCAAGTATGGAGGTGAAATAGCTGGCCACGAGCGGCGTGTGGTTGAAAAGCGGCGTCGCATAGGTCGCTTCCAGGCCGTGGTCGATGACGTTCTTCCCGTAGATGTAAAAGAGGTAAACATCCGTGGTGCCAAACGTGGTCCATGCGCAATAGAGCTTCGCCGCCGCGGCAATGAGGGCGGCGGCAAGGACAATCCATGTGGCGCGGGAAACGTGTGGTGCCATGTGAGAGGTTGCGACCTGTATGCGCTTTCCGCCCGCAAAGGAGAAGCGCAAACATGGGACAAATTACCGGGTTTTCAAAAAACACCCGCGCATTTTTTTGGGAATTGTGGCAATGTCCGGAATGTTTTTCCTGCCAATATGAGATCGTTCCCCAGCCAGATACTGAGCGTTGCCGCGTGCCTCGTCGCATGCGCAGGATGCGCCACACACAAAACTTCCCCCCCTCCGGCTCACCGCGTAGTTGGCACGATCGTGCTCGTCAATGAAGCGAACCGGTTTGTGCTGATCGATGGAGGCATGCATACCCTCGCCACCGCAGGCACTGCATTGAAAAGTTTTTCAGGAGACCAGGAAACCGGGGTCCTCGCCCTGAGCCCCGAACGAAAGCCGCCGTTCATCATCGCGGACATCGTGAAAGGCTCGCCCAAAAAGGGCGACCAGGTGATCGAGTAATCGCCGCTACTGCTGCACCGCCTCGGAAGCCCAGTAAACGGAATTGACGAACCGCTGGTTGGTGAGACGCAGGCGGCGCGAAACCTCTGCCATGAGCGCGGAGACGATTTTGTAACCTGTGGCCGGATTCTCCGACATGTAAGTGCGCAGGGTGTCGTAATCCGTGCAGGCAAGGCTGACCTTGTCCATGGCATGAATGCTACCCGTGGCAACGCCCGGATCAAAAAGATTGATCTCTCCAAAAAAACCGCCGCTGCCGATGCGGCCGAGCAGCACTTCCTTTTTCTGTGCCTTGCGGCGGACATGGACCGTGCCCTTGCATACGATGTAGAAACAGGAGATCACCTTCCCCTCCTCCACGATTTGTCTGCCGGGGGGAATCTCCTCGAGTGTAAAAAGCCTGCTGAATGATTCGAGCTCCTCGTCGGCAAGTTCTTTCAAAAAGGAGACTGAGCGCAGAAATTGGCGATCCATGTTTTACACGCTACCGAAGGTGTTTCGCAAATGCAAGCAGGGCGAATTGCAGCAGTGAAACGGGTGATATTCTATTTATTGCCGAAGAAAAAATAATTTTCGCGCGAAGATCGATTGACTGCTGCTTAGAGCAGTTTATTTTAAACGCCATTAACTTTATGAAAAACACCCGTGATCCCGCAGAGATGAGGGCAGACGCCGAAAAACTCGCGGACATCCTCACCGTCCTCCAACGCCGCTTCCTTGCAAATCTCTCGAAGGAGCTTTCCCGCGGCAATGTTTCGTTCCCCCAGTATTTTCTGCTCGGGTATCTATGCCAGTCGAAGTTTCTAACCATGTCGGAAATCGCGAATAAAATGGGGCACACCACCGCGGCAGCCACTGGACTGGTGGACAGGCTGGAAAACCTCAGCCTCGTCGAGCGCTCCCATGCCTTGGATGACCGCCGCAAAATCATGGTGAAAATCACAAAAAGCGGCACTGCGCTGGTGATGCACATCCGCCAGGACATGGTGAACAATCTCCTCAAAACGATGACGTGTCTCGAGCCGGAGGAACAAAAAAACTGGCTGAAAATTTACGGAAAAATTGTCAATTACTGCCAAAACAAATGAATTATTTTAAACTAGGACTAGGTATCGGGCTGGCGTTTTTCGCAGGCGCCCAGTGGGGTTTTGCGGGGAGCCCTGACAAGCCCCTGATCGGTGACACTCCCGCGAAGTCAAAGGTCGTGCAGATCCCGACGAACATCACTCTCGACGACGCCGTGAAGATCGCCGTGCGGCAGAACCCGCAGATCCTGCTGGCAATCCAGACGATCGAACAGACACGCGGCCAGATCATCACGGTGCGCGCACAAGCACTGCCGAATGTCGCGCTCTCGGGTGTTTACAGCCAGCAGGATCCGAGGCTGCTCAGGTCATCCTCGTCCAGCTCGACAACGACGAGCGGAACAAGCTCGACAATCGGCAGCGGCAGCAGTTTCGGCGCAAATGACAAAACCTGGGACATCAGCATCCAGGCCACACAACTGCTCTACTCCGGCGGCCAGGTGGGCGCTGCGATCAAGATCGCAAAGCTGACGCTCGACAGCAATTACTTCGCGCTGCGCGACATGATTGACCAGACGATTTCGAATGTTTACCAGCAGTTTTACACTGTGTTGCTGAACCGGGAGTTGATCGCCGTGCAGGAGGAATCCGTGCGGCTGCTCGAGAGTCAGCTCAAGGACCAGAAAAACCGCTTCACCGCGGGCACGGTACCGCGCTTCAATGTGCTCCAGGCAGAGGTGGCGCTTTCCAACCAGATCCCGCAGTTGATCAATGCGAAAAACCAGTACGTGATCTCGCAGACCACGCTCGCGCAGACGCTGGGCATCGACTACGACATCTGGCATCCCGACACGGGCAAGGTGAAGGTCGTGGGCGATCTCGACGTCCACTACCGCGAGGTCAACCAGGACAACGCGATCAGCATGGCGAAGGAGCGCCGCCCTTCCCTGAAGGTGCAGCGGCAGAATATCCTGATCCAGTTGCAGCAGATCAAGGTGGCGCTGGCCGGTTACCAGCCGACGGTGACTGCGAATGCCGGTTACAAGCTCGCCAATTCGCCCTCTTCACGGCAGCTCGACGACACGGTGAACGGCTGGTTTTTCGGCGTGAACGGCACTTGGAACATCTTCGACGGCGGGGCTACCTATGGCAAAGTAAAGACGGCGCGCTCGCAACTCGAATCCGCGAAGACAAGCTACGACAGCACTGTCCTGCAAGTGGAACTCCAGGTGCAGCAGGCGGTCGCGAATTTGAAGGAAGCCCGCGAGACAATCCAGAGTCAGACGGAAAATGTGAAGCAGGCACTGGAGGCCGTGCGTCTCGCGCAGGAACGCCTCGCGGCGGGCGCCGGTGTGCAGCTCGACGTGCTGAACGCCCAAGTCGCGCTCGCGCAGGCCCGCACCAATGAATTGCAGGCCCGGCACGATTACAACGTGGCGCTCGCCCAGCTCGACTACGCAATCGGCGCGGACACGCAATATGTGGATACGTTTGAGGATCCGCTCACGCACAGGAAGCCTTTCACAAACAGCCCGCCGCCGGTCACCCGGCCCACCAAGACTTCCGCCAAGGATTGATCCCGATGTCTGCCGACCCTACGGAGACATTTCCCGCACTGGATCTGCCGTTCATCCGGCACGCGTTCCTTTGCAAGGTTCCGGGGGTGGATGTGACGGTCGAGCGTGAGGAGGCGTTGCGGCGGCTGGGCGAATACCATGCGGAAGCCCGGCGGAGTCCAGACTTCGAGGGGAAGACGTTTGTAACAGCCGAACAGGTGCATGGAAAGAACGTGGCGGTTTACGGCGCGGGCTCGCCAGAGTGCGCGCCGGGAGCCGACGGAATCGTGACAAATGAGCGTAACGCCGTGCTGGGCATCTACGTGGCGGATTGCTGCGCGGTGTATCTTGTCGATCCGGCGAACAGGGCGATCGGACTCGTGCATTCCGGCAAAAAAGGCAGCGAACTCGGGATTGCCGCTGTCGCGATCGAAACGATGTGCGAACAGTTCGGCACCGATCCCGCGAATCTCATCGTGCAGCTCAGCCCGTGCATACGGCCGCCGTTTTACGAGATCGATTTTGCAGCACAGATCGCGGACCAGTGCCGCGCGAGCGGTGTAAAGCAGGTGGTCGATTGCGGCAGCAACACGGCGGCGGATTTGACGCGCTATTACTCGTATCGTGTAGAACACGGTAAAACAGGTCGAATGCTGGCGATGCTTGCGCTACATTGAGGCTGCGATGAAACGCGAATTCGATCCCGAAAAACCCGAGCTGATGGACCGGCCACAGCCCGTGACACCGGAACTGGAGGCCGATCTCGAAAACATCCGCAGGCTGAACCAATACTTCGGCAGCTACAGCCTGCTGCGCCATTTCCTGCGGCTCTGGCTCGTGCCGGGGCGCGTCTACCGCATCCTCGATCTCGCGACCGGCTCGGCAGACATTCCCTGCATGATCGCCGACTGGGCCCGGCAGCGGGACATCACCGTGCGGATCGATGCCGTGGATTTTCACAAATCCACGCTGGAGATTGCAAAGCGCCGCGCGGCGGGATACCCGGAGATCACTCTCATCCATGCCGACGCCCGCGAGTATTCATGCGCGGAGACCTACGATTTCGTGTGCTGTTCGCTCGCGCTGCACCATTTCAGCGAGGAGGATGCCGTGAAGCTGCTGCGGCAGATCAGGCGGCTCTCGCATGACATGTCGCTCGTCGCCGACCTTGAACGAAGCTGGCTCACATGGACCGCCGTCTGGCTGCTCACCGCCGTGGTATTTCGCGAGCCGATGACGCAATACGACGGCAGGCTCTCGGTACGCCGCTCGTTTTCATTTTCAGAATTCAGCGCGCTGGCCACCGCCGCCGGCTGGGAGAATTTCTATCACCGCCGGTTCATGCCCGCCCGCCAGGCGATGTGGATGAGTACACGCGAACCGCAGCCGGTGCTCGGCTACGAACTGCCCGCGCCAAATTGCGCGGCGTGACCGCAAAACCTGCGCTGGATTACGCCCAGGTAACCTGGCCCTTGGGCTCGCGCAGGATGATGTTTTGCAGGAATTCCACGCCTTTGCGCAGGCCTTCGTTCGGCGACATGAGACTGTCCTCGTGCTCCATGGAGAGCGTGCCATCGTAACCGACCATGCGCAGCGTGCTCACGAAATCGGCCCAGAAATCCACGCCGTGCCCGTAACCAACCGTGCGGAAAATCCACGCGCGGTTTTTTTCATCCGAGTAGGGCTTGGTGTCGAGGTAGCCGTCGAAATCGGCGTTGATCGGGTAGAGGCCGGTGTCCTTCGCGTGGACGTGATGGATCGCCCCGGCAAGCTTGCGCACGGCCTTGATCGGGTCGATGCCCTGCCAGAAAAAGTGGCTTGGGTCGAAGTTGGAGCCGAGCACCTTGCTCTCCGTAGCGTCGCGCAGCCTCAACATCGTCTCGGGATTGTAAACGAGGAAACCGGGATGCGCCTCGAGCGCGATTTTTTTGATGCCGTGGTCGGTTGCGAATTTCACCTGCTTTTTCCAGTACGGGATCGCGACCTTGTTCCACTGCCAGTCGAGGATGTGAAGGAAATCAGGCGGCCATGGGCAGGTCACCCAGTTTGGATACTTTGCCTTCGCGTGGTCGCCGGGGCAACCGGAGAATGTCGTGACGACCTCCACGCCGATTTTGCCGGCGAGTTTCACCGTGGCCTGGAAAACGTCGTGGTGCTCCTTCGCAAGTTTCGCGTCGGGATGAATCGGGTTGCCGTGGCATGAGAGCGAGCTGATTTCCAGGCCGCGTTCCTTCACCGCCGCGATGAACTCCTTGAGCTTGCCTGCGTTTTTCAACAGTTCCGTGGGGTTGCAATGTCCGTTGCCCGGATACGCGCCGGTGCCGATTTCCACTGTGTCGCATTTAAGGCTCGCGATGTGGTCGAGTGCTTTTTCGAGAGGGAGGTTTCCGAGGATTGCGCTGAATACGCCGACTTTCATGATGTGGTGCTTCTAGGGTTGGGTGTGGTGATTGGGGATGCGGGGATGCTGTTTATTAAAAAAGAACACGACGCACATCAAGCGCATACTGGTTTGCGCATATCACGGATTACCCGTTGTTACTCCCGTGATAAAAGGCGAATGCCACGGCGACCAATCCGCCTGGCCGGTCTGCCACACCCGGAGCCAGTGCCGCGTGTTCGCTGCCAATGCGGTTTTGCCAGCGCGGCTTCCTGTGAATTCGCCATGTGCGGAATCAATAACGAGGCTTGCGGCTTTGCCATCGGCAGACTTCGATTTCCAAACGATGTCTTTGCCATCGGCGTCGGCGGCTACCTCGGCCTCCCAGCCTGAAATCACGCCTGGCTCCGTGCGCGTGACCACGGGCGGCATTGCCGCGACCACAGGGCCGATCGGTCGCGTACTGATGACGAAGTTGTCGAACCAGCGCGCCTGCCGCTTCACGGAACCCGAGTTCCAGTAGTTCTCCAGAAAAACGGCGTTTATCGCATATTCATTCCACGTCCCATGCCAGTCGAGGTCCGTGCGGGAGGCCTCCGGTTTTCCGTCGATCCATAGCTCGAACATGCCATCGCTCTTGCCGGGTGTATTCAGTTTTACATGGCACTCCACGCAAACCCATCGTCCCGATTCCGCGGAACTGAAAATGGGTGTCGTACCGTTCCTCAACCCAAGCCATTTCAAATGCTCAAAATCGTTATAGCGCACCGAGACTTTTTGGTTATCACGGATGCCCGTTGCCGGATCGATGCATAGCACGTCCCCCTTGCCACCCCAGACATGGGCAATGAATCCCTGGCTGTAGTCGCGGCCCGCCATGCAGGTAGTGCGCGCCAGCTTCGCGGGGTTACCCTCCCACCCCGGCTCGTGCTTTACATAAACCCGCCAGTAGATTTCACGGAAGGTTTCGCCGTCACGAATCCCCCGCCCGCTTCCGCCGAAAGGATGCTTCCCGAACAGGACGTGGAGCCGGCCCGCGGAGACCTGGCCTTTCTCAAACTGGCATTGCATCACGCCGCCGGCCAGGCCTCCCTCCGGTTTCCACGTGAAGCTGCCTTTCTCATCCACATATTCGAAATAGCGCTTTTTGCCATCCGGCTGCTGGGAAAAGTCGTCGTAGAAAATCACTGATGCATCCGTCTGCCCAGGCTGGATGGCGGCGGGAACGACCGATGCCACGCGCAACGGCGCAGGTTGGCCTTCGGCAAACACACACTCTTCGCACACTACCACAAGGATCGCGACGGCTGCGGTGAACCAGCATGGAAGTTTACGGTATAGCATCATATTTTTGTCTGTTACGAGTCGGGTTGGATCTAATTATTTCACTCCACTGGCAATCCTCACTGCCTCCTGCTCCAGCGGCGACTCCGGGTAACCCACCGTGAGGCATTCCCAGAGGTATTGCCGCAGAAACGGCTCAATGCCGCCGAGTTGCTCGTATTGGCGAACGTGGACCATTTCGTGCAGCAGCAGGCCACGGTCGTTCCAATAATCCGACCGCACGAAAATTCCGTGATGAATCGCCATCCCGCTGGTGAAAGGCGAAATCAGGCCGGTGATTTTCCCTGCCTGCGCGAGTTCGTCGTTTAGCGGTGTCGGGATTCGTTCCACGCGAAGGATTCGCACTTTCCCGGGATTCGTGATTCCGGCGATCTTGCTGTCCTGTAACTGAAGAGGAGTGAGCGCCACACCTCTCGCGAGAATATCTGCCTCCTGCTGTGCAGCCCATGCGCATGCAAGAGGGATCAGTTGTTCGAATTGGTCCGAAGGGATTGGCATGGACGAGACTTTAAACGTAATCTCAAAGCAGCGCCTCCTACCAGCAAAACAGATAACTTGAAAACGGCTTGTTGCCTCCAAAAAATTTAAATTTTGTCCAATGCGCGGTTTCCCATTCGTTGTATCTTTGAAAACGCAACATCAACCCCAAACAAAAGGAGCATTATGAGCAAATCCAAGAAAGCAGCGTCCCACAATATCGTCTGGTTTGAAATCCCGATGGACAAACCGGAGCGCGCGCAGGCGTTTTACAAAAAGCTGTTCGGCTGGAAGATCAATGCATTTCCCGGCATGTCGGATTACTGGCATATCGACACCGGCGGCGCCGACCATACCCCGGATGGCGGGATGTTGAAACGCAAGCACAAGACGCAGCCGATCACCAACTACATCAACGTGCCCTCGGTGACCAAATTTTCGGCGAAGATCAAGAAACTCGGCGGTATCGTTTGCATTCCAAAGACGGCGGTGCCGAAGATGGGCTACTTCGCGATCTGCCGGGACACGGAGAACAATGAATTCGCGATCTGGGAAGTCAACGACAAGGCGAAATAAATTGTCCCGAACCCATATTACCATTCGTCATCTATTTGAACGATCAACAAATCAACACCCACTAAACAAAGGAAAAATCATGAGCACAGAAGCACGCAATGGATATATGCTGATATTTCGCAGCACGGACTGGTACAAGGGCCTCTCGCCGGAGGAAATGCAACAGGTCGTCGATAAATGGATGAGCTGGTTCAACGGGCTGAAGGAAGAGGGCAGGGCGGTCGCCGGCAACCCGCTGGAACCCGAGGGAAAAATCGTCACTGTCAAAAATGGACGCGTCGTCTCGGACGGCCCGTTTGCGGAATCAAAGGAGACGATCGGCGGCTATTTCCTGCTGAAGGTTTCCGGCATGGACGAAGCCGTGGAAATCGCGAAAAACTGCCCGGGGCTGCCCTACGGCGTGAACGTGGAGGTGCGGCAGCTGGCGGGCGAGTGCCCCCTTGCCGCAGAGTTGAAAAAGGAAGCCGCTCTTGCAAGCGCGAGATAACCGCAATGGAAAAGATCACACCATTCCTGTGGTTCAATGACAACGCGGAAGAGGCGGTCAATTTCTACACCTCCGTCTTCAAAGACTCGAAGATCCTCAGCGTCAGCCGTTACGGCGAGGCGGGGCCGGGACCGGCGGGGTCGGTGATGACCATCGCGTTCGAGATCGAGGGGCAGACGTTCACCGCATTGAACGGCGGGCCGCATTTCACCTTCTCGGGGGCAATCTCCTTCGTCGTTCACTGCAAGACGCAGGAGGAGGTGGATTATTACTGGGACAAGCTTTCCGAGGGCGGCGAAAAACTGCAGTGCGCCTGGCTCCTGGACAAATACAAGGTGACATGGCAGATCGTTCCCGATGCGTTGATCGAGCTGTTGCAGGACAAGGATCCCGCGAAATCGCAGAGGGTAATGCAGGCGATGATGAAGATGACAAAAATCGACATCGCGACGCTGAAGCGGGCTTATGAGCAGGAGTAAAAGCCCGCCCGCGCAAAGAGAAAGCAGGGCAGTCAACCGCATGCTGGCCAGAAGCATTCCATTGATCGCCCCTTTCTCAATTTTTGCCACCGCCGAAGCCGGGGCATCCAAATCATCCCGGCGCAAAACCCCGAAATTATCGAAAAAACACCGTTATGAATGAAATTAAAATTGATCCCGCGCAGAAGCCATTCGTGATCACGCGAGTCTTCGATGTGCCCCGCGAAACCGTGTGGAAGGCGTGGACGGAAGTTGAGAAAATGAAGCTATGGTTCGCCTCGAAGGGCTTTACGATACCGGTGGCGAAGATGGATTTCCGACCGGGTGGAGTTTACCACTACTGCATGCGGTCGGAAGACGGGCACGCAATGTGGGGAAAAAATGTTTACCGCGAGATCGTCGCGCCGGAGCGCATTGTGCTGGTGAATTCCTTTTCGGATGAAGCTGGCAACCTGACCCGACACCCGATGAGCGCCACGTGGCCGCTGGAAATGTTGTCGAAGTTCACGCTGGAGGACCAGGGTGGCAAAACAAAGGTCACCGTGGAGTGGCTTCCGGCCAATGCAACGGATGAGGAGCGCAAAACCTTTGACGCCGCGCATGATGGCATGAAGACTGGCTGGACGGGAACGTTCGATCAGCTTGACGAATATCTGAAAAAATCCTGAACATCCTCCAATCAAACCCCCTAAAAACCAAAAATGAAAAAAGCATTCCTTATAATCCTGCTCCTCCTTGTCGCGGCAGTAGCCGTGTTCGCTGTGGTCGCCTCAATGCAACCTGCGGAGTTCCGGATTTCGCGGTCCACGAAAATCACGGCGCCCCCCGAGGCGGTGTTTGCACAGGTAAACGACCTGCACAAATGGGAAGCCTGGTCGCCGTGGGCGAAGATGGATCCGAATGCAAAGATGACCTTTGAAGGTCCCGCCGCGGGCAAGGGTGCGGCTTACACATGGGCCGGCAACAGCAAGGTCGGCGAGGGAAAAATGACGATCACGGACAGCAAGCCGAGCGAGCTCGTGGTTTTCCAGCTCGATTTCCTGAAACCGATGCAGGGGACAAACGCTGCCGAGTTCACCTTCAAGCCCGAGGGGAATCAGACGCTGGTCACGTGGACGATGACGGGCACGAATGGATTTGTGGGAAAGGCATTCGGTCTGATCGTGAATTGCGACAAGATGGTCGGCGGGGAGTTTGAGAAAGGCCTGGCGGCCATGAAGACGCTGGTGGAAGGCGACGCAAAGAAGTAGGTTCAGCCTGTGAAACCAAGGAAGGCGAAAAATGTCCGATCCGGCAAGGCTGGCACCCCAAAGGCTCGCGCGCAGCAGCCGATCATCGCCTTTGCGAGCGCGGCGGAGTTTGGAAAGTGGCTCACGAAGCACCACGCGGCACACCCGGGGATCTGGATAAGGATTTACAAGAAAGGTTCGGGGCGTCCCACCGTGACTTATGCGGAGGCGCTTGACGTCGCACTTTGCCACGGCTGGATCGACGGGCAGAAACAGCGCGGCGACGATGAATCGTGGTTGCAAAAATTCACACGGCGCGGGCCGCGCAGCGGGTGGTCGAAGATTAATGTGGGCCATGTCGCACGGTTGACGCAGGAGGGGCGCATGAAACCGGCGGGCGTTGCCGCTGTGGATGCAGCCAAGGTCGATGGACGGTGGGATAATGCATATCATCCGTCCAGCACGGCGGAGGTGCCCGCGGATTTCCTGCAGACGCTCGCGAAATCCCGGAAGGCGGAAGCGACGTTCAAAACGCTGACGAAGGCGAACCGCTATTCGATTCTCTATCGCCTTCAAACAGCCAAAAGGCCGGAGACCCGCGCGAAACGAATCAAGGAATTCGTGGCGATGCTTGCGCGGGGCGAGACGTTTCATCCGCAGATGGCGGCGAAGGACAAGTGAACTCCGTCGCCACCAACCCGAATGAAGTTCCACCGGTTGGCGGTGTATCCCATGTGGTGGAGCATCTTTTCCGGCATGAGGCGGGAAAGATGGTGGCAACGCTGACCAGGATTTTCGGCGTGGAACATCTCACGCTGGCCGAGGATGTGGTGCAGGAGGCGCTGGCGCGGGCGTTGAGGACATGGCCGTTCCACGGGGTGCCGGAAAATCCGGCGGCGTGGATCATGCGGGCCTCGCGGAATCTCGCGCTGGATGTGGTGCGGCGGGAGAAGGTGTTTCATGAGAAGGAGGCGGAGATCGTCCATATCATGGAAAAGGCAAGCCCAACGCCGGACGTGACTGCGTTTTCAGAGGACGAGATCGCGGATGATACGTTGCGGATGATGTTCGTGTGCTGCCACCCCATGATCCCGGCGGAAGCGCAGGTCGCGCTCGCGTTGAAGACATTGTGCGGATTCAGCTCGGAGGAAATCAGCCGGGCGCTGCTGACCACTGAGGCGGCGGTGACCAAGCGGTTGACACGTGCGAAACAAAAAATCCGCGAGGCGCGCATACCATTCGAGATTCCAGAGAAAGCCGAACTCGCGCGGCGGCTGGATGGAGTGCTGCAATCCCTCTACCTGCTCTTCAACGAGGGCTACAAGGCATCGAGCGGCGAGAAGCTGGTGCGCGAGGACGTCTGCCTCGAGGCAATCCGGCTGACCACATTGTTGTCGGAGCATCCTGCAGGCGATCAGCCGAAGACTCACGCGTTGCTTGCATTGATGCTCCTGACCACGGCGCGCAATCCGACCCGCACGGACAGCGAAGGCAATCTGCTCCGGCTCCAAGAGCAGGACCGCGCATGCTGGGATAAGGCAATGATCGCGCGTGGAATGTATCATCTTGCGCGGTCCGCGGCGGGTGATGAAATGAGCGAATATCATCTCCAGGCGGGCATTGCGGCGAGCCATTGCTCGGCGAAGGATTACGAGTCCACGAACTGGCCCGAGATTCTCAAGATGTACGACAGGCTGGTGGAGTTTGACGATTCGCCCGTCGTCGCGCTGAACCGTGCCGTGGCGCTTGCCGAAGTGCGAGGGCCCCAGGCAGGCATCGAGGCGGTGGGAGCAATCCGCAATCTGCAATCGCTGGAGTCTTATTACCTGCTGTATGCGGTGCTCGGGGAGTTCGAGTCGCGCATGAACCATGCACGGGCCGCCGCAGCACATTTCAGGAAATCACTGCAACTCGCGGAGATCAAATCGGAGCAGGATTTCCTCTCGAAACGGCTTCGGGCATGTGAGGAAAAAACTAACCCCTAAAGCCTGATTACCAGCGTTGTTGGTGCGGGCCGAAATCGGCTTCGTAGAACGGAGAAACCATGCCGCCGGGGGCGATGATTTCGTCGACTCTGGTTAGATCCTCGGGCTTCAACGCGACTTGCAGCGATGCAAGGTTGTCTTCGAATTGCTGCAAGGTGCGCGGGCCGACGATGGGGCTGGTGACGCCGGGCTGTTGCGTGACCCATGCGAGTGCGAATTGCGAAATCGGGCAGCCCTTTTCCTTTGCGAGCGGTTCGAGTTTTTCCAGCACGTCAAACATCTGCTGGTTGTAGCGCCGGACGAGGTGGGGGGCTTTGTCCGCGAAACGGGTGTCGGCGGGCGGTGGCGAATTGCGCGTGTATTTGCCGGTGAGCAGGCCGCCGGCGATGGGGCTCCACGGGATGATGCCGAAGCCGTAGGTGCGGGCCATGGGGAGGAGTTCGCGCTCGATGCGACGGTCGAGGAGATTGTAGGGCGGTTGCTCGCAAACGAAGCGGTTCAGGCCGAGTTCCTTCGAAATCCAGAGGGCCTCGACGAGCTGCCATGCGGCAAATGTGGTGGTGCCGATGTAGCGCACCTTGCCGGCGCGGATGAGATCGTCCAGCGCGCGCAATGTTTCATCGAGCGGCATGGAGGACATGGGGCGGTGGATCTGGTAGAGGTCGATGTAATCGGTCTGCAAACGGCGGAGACTCGCCTCGCATTGCTCGATGATGTGGCGGCGGGAGTTGCCCCAGGCGTTCGGGTCGGTGTCGTCCATGCGGCCGTGGACCTTAGTGGCGAGGACGACCTGGGCGCGCTTGCCGTTCCGCCGGAGCGCCTTGCCGGTGACTTCTTCGCTGCGTCCGCGCGAATAGACGTTCGCGGTGTCGAGAAAATTGATCCCGGCGTCGATGGCGCGGTCGATGATCTCGAAGGAATCCTCCGGCTTTGTTTTTCCGCCAAACATCATGCAGCCGAGGCAAAGCGGGCTGACATTCACACCGGTGCGACCAAGGGGGCGATAGTCCATGGGATTCATGAAATACAAACGTGCAGCGGTGTCAAACGGGATTTGGCGGGAATGGAGCTTGAGCGCCGGGAAATTAACGGAGAAACTGACGGTGGATCATCGACAGCATGGACATCGATTTCGAAAAACTCTGGCAACTTGTGACGGAACAATTTCATGGGAGCGAATACTCCATACATGGCCCTTCCCACTGGCGGCGGGTGGAGGAAAATGGCCTGCTTCTGGCCACGCGTACGGGCGCGGATGTGAATGTGGTGCGCCTTTTTGCGGTGTTCCACGACAGCCGCCGCGAGAATGATGGTTCCGATAACGGGCATGGAGCGCGCGGGGCGGAATTCGCGACCAGCTTGCACGGGAGGCTTTTCGATATTCCGGACGATGCTTTTGAACTTCTCCGTTACGCATGCACGTGGCATACGGATGGGCATCATCACAAAAACCCAACGGTCGGCACGTGCTGGGATGCGGACCGGCTGGATCTCGGCAGAGTCGGGATCATTCCTTCGCCCCAATTCATGAGCACTGCGTTCGGGCGGGAGATTGCCGCTGTGGGCTCGATACAACCTTTTGCGAAAAGCAGGAGTTCTCATCGGGAATAATTATGCAAAACGATCTCGAAAAAATCCTTTTTCATGAGCAGACGATCCTCAGCAGGCTGGATGTGCTGGCGCAGGAGATTACCGCGGAATATCGAGACAAGGAGCTCACGGTGATTGCGGTGCTGAATGGGAGCATTATTTTCGCGGCGGATTTGCTCCGCAGAATACCGCTGGCGCTGAAGCTGGATTGCGTGAGCGTGGCGAGTTATCACGGCGGGACTGCTAGCACGGGGCAGGTGACTTTCGACCAGATTTCGGTGCCGGATGTGAGCGGGCGGCATGTGTTGATCGTCGATGACATCCTGGACAGCGGGCGGACGCTTTTTGCGATCCAAGAGAAGTTGTTTGCGGAGGCCCGGCCGTTGAGCGCGAAGGTTTGCGTGCTGCTGAGGAAGATCAAGGAGCGGGCGAAGCCTGCGGAGGCGGATTTTGTGGGGTTCGATATCGCGGATGAATTCGTGGTGGGGTACGGGTTGGATTACCAGGAGAATTACCGCAATCTGCCGTTGATCGGGGTGCTGCGGGCGGAGTTGGTTACAAATTCCGGGCGGTGATTTTACCGCAGGTTCCCCCAGCCCTCCGGGGCGGGACGCTTGTTGTGGGTGGCTAACCGGTGGCTTGCGCCGACCGGCTAATTTTCAGCATCCCTCCGGGATGACTTGCGGCCATGTTTTTCATTTTAAATGCGGCAGGAGCCACTTGTACTCGGAGGCGATACTATGGGTGACGTCCTGGGCGCGCAAATCTTCGGGCAGGACGTCGAAGGTGTAGGTCTCGATTTCGAGATGCGAGGTTACGCCTTTGCGGACTTCGGCGAAAAATTCGGGCGTAAGCGTTCCGGCCGTGGAGCCGAGGGCCCAGTACCTTTCCACGAAGAGCGGGACGTGAAAATGCACGCGCAATTCCTGCACATCCTCGCGGGAAGGGAGGTCGCGCAGGGCTTCGGGAAGATCGTCCCATGAGAGGATCGCGCCGGAGCGTGACCGCGCCTTCACCTGGTGAAAATACACCGGCTCACAAAATGGGCCCAGCGCTTCCAGACTCGCCGGGGTGGAATGCCCGCGCAGGGCTGCGCTGACCTGGATTTTCGAGATGCGGATGCCTTCGGTTTTGTAGCGGTGCAAGGATTCCGCGAGGTCTTCGAACTGGATCGCGACATGGCATGTGTCGAAACATACCCCAATATGGCGGCGCAGAATTTCCTCCGCGTCTTGGGTATCACAGCCCAGCTCGCGGCTTAATTTTTCACGACCAAACGTGAAAAGTGATTTGTTGAAAAAACGTACGGTTTCCTCAGTTGTCTCGAGGTAGCAATTCGGCTCGGGTTCGAGGCCGAGGTGGATTTCCCTGCCGGTGCGTCCGTGGATTTCGTGGAGAGATTTTGCACAATCAACGAGATTGCCCACCATGGCCTCGACATCGGCGGCTGTGGTTATCCACGGCTTGAATGAGCACGGAACGGTGCTGATGCTGCCGTCGATCCCATCGGGTAGGATGTCGGCGAGGATATCCGCGAGCAGGAGTGTGTAGTCGCGGCGCTCCGCGGTCCGCCAATCGGGGCTGTAGACGTTTTCCTTTACACGGCCTGCGTGGAATTTTCCGTAGGGGAAGCCGTTGACCGTGAATGCGTAGAGATTGTTTGCCTCGAAAAACTCGCGCGCTTCCCGGCGCTTTTCGGGCGAACGCAAGTCTTCGGCTGCCTGGTGGCCGAGCCGGAGGCCGAGGCCGAAGCGTTTTCCATCCGCAACATGGTCGCGAACAACCATGGCTTTTTCACGGATCGCGGCGAAGTTTTCCGCCCAGCTTTCGCCGCGGTGGATGTTCAAACAGTAGGTGAGGTGAATGGGAGGCTTGTCGCTAATGAGCATGAGGGAATTGCGTCCAATGAATACGCGATGGGCGCGGATGGCAAGCGGAGGTTGATCCAATCCCGTTTAACAGTCTTGAGCATACGGTGCGCCCTTCCCCCAGCAAATACGCTCACCAGTTCCTAGTGGCGCTTGGATAAGTTTTGCCCGGATTCATTAACAAACCTCATTTCTCATTCTTTACCGCATCCATCCCATCTTATGGATGCGGTAAAGAAATTTATTATAACGTGATAATGGATTTCACGGCCGTTTGCAAGGAACATCGGATTGCAGATTTGGGCCCGGTCACAAGCCCCGCTCTGACCGCCGGCTGCTTGGGCGCAACCGCATCGACCCGCGGACTTCATCTCGCTATGTTCGATTCACGATGACAACTTGCAAGCAGGGATGATCGCCCGGCTTGCGTGGATGGCTGCTGCAAAAGATTCATTTCACTCCATATTGGTTCTAAAATCCATTTGCCCCCCGCCGCATTTGTGGTTGAATGCGCGCCTATGAAAATCGTCGTTGCTTACTCCGGCGGACTCGATACGTCCGTGCTGCTCACATGGCTGAAGGAAACCTATTCCGCCGAAATCATCGCCTTTTGCGCGGATGTGGGGCAGGAGGAGGAACTGGACGGCCTCGACACCAAGGCGCTGAATACCGGCGCGAGCAAGTGTTACATCGACGATCTGCGAGAGGAATTTGCGCGCGACTTTATTTTCCCGATGATCCAGGCGAACGCGATTTACGAGGGACTGTATTACCTCGGAACGTCGATTGCCCGCCCGCTCATCGCCAAGCGCATGGTGGAGATCGCGCAGGCGGAAAAGGCCGATGCGGTGGCGCACGGCGCGACGGGCAAAGGGAACGACCAGGTACGCTTCGAACTCACGGCTGCGGCACTCGCGCCCGAGCTAGAGGTTATTGCGCCGTGGCGGCAGGACCGGTTTCGCGAGCAATTTCCCGGCCGGGCTGAGATGATCGCCTATGCGGAGAAAAACAAAATCCCCGTGCTCGCCTCGGCGAAGAAACCATATTCGATGGATCGCAACCTTCTGCACATTTCGTTTGAAGCAGGCATCCTCGAAGACCCGTGGTACGATGCCAGCGCGGAGAAGGCGCGGGAGATGTACGTGTTAAGCGTTTCGCCCGAGGAAGCACCGGACAAGGCCGAGCATGTGGAGTTGATTTTTGACAAGGGCATTTGCATCGGCATTGGCTATCACGAACTCGATGCGTTACTCGCGGAACTCGGGCATCCCGGCGCGGACTATGACGCCGAGAACCACGCTTTCCTGTCACCGCTCTGGATTATGAAGGTGTTGAACAAGCTGGGCGGCAAGCATGGCATTGGCCGGGTTGACCTCGTGGAAAACCGCTTTGTCGGCATGAAGTCACGGGGCGTGTACGAGACGCCGGGCGGCGCGATCCTGCACTTTGCACACCGGCAGGTGGAATCGCTCACGATGGACCGCGAGGTCATGCATCTGCGTGATTCGTTGATTCCGAAATACTCGACTCTAGTCTATAACGGTTTCTGGTTCGCGCCGGAACGCGAGGCATTGCAGTCGCTCGTCACCGACACTCAGAAAAACGTGACCGGCACCGTGCGGTTGAAGCTGTACAAGGGCAACATCATCACCGCCGGCCGCAAGAGCCCGCTAAGCCTGTACAACCCGGACATCGCCACGATGGAGGCCGACCCAACAAAGGCTTACAACCAGAACGACGCCACGGGCTTCATCGCCCTGAACGCGCTGCGGCTCAAGGTCGCCGCGCGTGTACACGGCGCGCAGAAAAAATAGCATCCACTGGAGACACAACCATGAGCGCCATCAAAATCCTCGCATTCGCCGGTAGCACACGAACGGGTTCGTTCAACAAGAAGTTGATCAAGATTGCCGCGGAAGGAGCGCGGGGGGCGGGCGCGGAGGTGACTCTCATCGATCTCCGTGATTTTCCGATGCCGCTGTACGATGGCGACCTGGAGACGGAAAGCGGCCTGCCCGAAAACGTGAAGAAGTTGAAACAGTTGATGATCGCGCACCAAGGCTTCCTCATTTCCTCGCCCGAATACAACAGCTCCATCCCGGGTGTGTTGAAGAACACCATCGACTGGGCATCGCGCGAGGAAACAGACGACGAGCCGCCGCTGGTCTGCTTCCGCGGCAAAGCGATCGGGCTCATGAGCGCATCGCCGGGAGGGCTCGGCGGGATACGCAGTCTCGTGACCGTGCGGTCAATTCTGGGAAACATCGGCGGCTACCTGTTGCCCGAGCAGATTTCGATTCCCAAGGCCCACGAGGCGTTTGATGAAAACGGGGCACTGAAGGACGAATCGAAGCAGAAAGCAGTCCTCGATCTCGGCCGCAAGTTTGCCGTATTTACGCAAAAACTGGCGGTTTAAGCGGGCTATTGCCCGCTTGTGCCCGGGCCGTAAACCTGTTAAAACAACCGCACTATGAGCAAGGCAATCGAGGCTAAATCATTTACGGTGGGGCTGGTGAATGAATTCAAGACCTTCATTGCGAAGGGGAATGTTGTGGATCTCGCCGTGGGTATCATCATCGGTGCGGCGTTCAAGAGCATCGTCGATTCGATGGTCAAGGACGTGATTACACCGCTAATTGGCATGATTGGCGGAAAACCGGATTTTTCAAAAATATATCTGGGTCCGATCTCCGTCGGCAACTTTATCAATCAGGTGATCAGCTTTCTGATCCTCGCTGCAGTCGTATTTTTCCTCATCGTTAAGCCGATGAATAAGTTAATGGCCTCGATTTTGAAGAAACCCGATGCCGCGGCCGCGCCGCCCGCCCCCCCGGAGGACGTGGTGCTGCTTCGCGAAATCCGCGATCTTCTGAAAGAGAAGCAACCGCCGGCTTCCAGCCCGGGTTCATCTGTCACTTCGCAATCCCCGAGCTGATTCTCCAATGCAAGAACAACCCCCGCCAAAGATGCTAATCCTGCAGGTGCTGCTGGGATTGGATGCCGTGGTGCTCTTTCTTTTCGGGGCGCTTTTAGTCGCCATGCCGCAACGGGTGGAACTCGCATTTCATTTTAAGGACCTGCCCCTCGGCGTGAATTATCTCATCGGGTTATGGGGCTGTGTTTTCCTCTCCCTGGCAATCGGATACGCCATTGCGGCGACCGACCCGATCAGACACGTGGCGTGGGTCCAGGTCGGCATAGCGCGCGGAGCCCTGGAGTGCGCTTTCGGTTTCATATGCATCTCGCGCGGCGTCGCGACATGGCAGCAGGCAGGGGGCGGAATCGTGATTGCCGCCCTCATCACCGTGGCCTACCTTGCGCTTTATCCCCGTCAAAAATAGCATGGCCGGCGTCCTCGTCATCCTCGCCTTGTTCGTGCCACTTTACCTGATCGGCATCAGGATGGCGGCGCGATACACACAAAACCGCGAGAAAAAAATCCTGCTCGGTTTTCTTTTCGGCATTCTGTTGTTCATAGGCGGCGCGGCCGTCCTTTGCGGCGTCGCTTTCGCCGGATGCCTGGTGCTGGTAGCCGCAAGTCGATGAACAGGAACAGGGCTACGCAATCGATGCAATCGCATTTTAACATCCGATGAAGCTCGCTCTTGCCTCGGAGGAATTGCTCAAGCGCACCACGGGCCGGTGCCCGGTCTGCCATGCGTCCAGCCCCGCCGAGGTGTGGAAAGTAAGCGAGGGCAAACAGGCCCGGGTTTTTCTCAAGCGCACTTGCGCGGAGCATGGTGCGACGACGAACTGCATCAGTTCCGACGCGCGATTTTACTGGCTGGCACAGGGTGACCCGCAGAATGCCTGCTGTGGCGGCGGCGCGTGCAGCGCGGGCGATGGCGGCGTCACCGGGACGCTCGGACGGAATGCGGAAGGCCGGCAGGAAGGGCCGTTTGAAAAGCTCTCCACTTGCCTCGCGCTCATCGAGATTGTGAACTCATGCAACCTCGCATGCCCGACGTGTTATGCGGATTCCCCGGTGGGGCATGGCGGCAAGGTGGATGCCGTGCCTCTGGATGATCTGAAACGGCGCATCGAGGGCGTGATCGAGCGGAAGGGTGGCATCGAGTTGCTGCAACTTTCCGGTGGCGAGCCGACGTTGCACCCGCAATTTTTCGAACTCATGGAATGGGCGACCGCGCATGAGAAGATCGACTACCTGCTCCTGAACACGAACGGGGTGCGCATTGCAACGGACGATGCATTTGCAGAGCGGCTGGGGAAAACTTTTCGTTACGGAGGAATGCAACTCTATCTGCAATTCGACGGCGTCCAGTTGGAGGGGCAGGAATTCCTGCGGGGCGGTGACCTGCGCGCGATGCGCAAGCGGGCGATCGAGCGTTGCGGGGAAATGAATCTGCCCGTCACCCTGGCGATGACGGTGATGCCGGACAATCTGCCCCACCTGTGGGAAGCCATCGAGTTCGGCCTTCAATACCGCCATGTGCGGGGCGTGGCGTTCCAGCCGATGTTCGGGAGTGGCCGCGTACCCGTTGAAAAACAGGCGCGGCTTAATACCGCAGACATCATTCTCGCGGCAGTCGAGCAATCCGGCGGTCGGCTGCGCTACGAGGACTTCACTCCCCTGCCCTGCGGCGACCCGAATTGCGCGACCATCGGCTATCTGCTCAAGACACCGTTGGGCGTACGGTCGATCAGTGAGTTCATCGATTTTGCGGAAGTGCAGGGATTCCTGCGCGACAAGATCCGCTACAGCCTGAACGATCTGGCGCAATGCGGCTGCGAATCGGAACCGCTGGGCGATCTGTTGAAAAAATTCGAGCTCGATGAGACGAACACCTTCCGTCTTTTCATAAAACCCTTCATGGATGCATGGACATGGGACGAGGATCGCATCGACCGCTGCTGCACGCATGTAATCCGGCCCGATGGGAAGCTGGATTCATTCTGCCGGTATTACTCCGGCGTTGCCGGCGCCAAAGCGTGATGGCGTTATGAATTTCTCACTCCTTCTTAGCTTCGCCCCCCACGCGCTTCTTGAGATCGCAGCCGCCTGCGGCCTGATTTACTGGATTTCCCAAACGTGGACGCGGACACCCGCAAGTGTGTTGTTGAAGCTTGTGCGGCACCCTGCGCACTTCTGGATTGCGAGCGGGCTCGCCGCTATTCCGTCCCTTTTCGGCGCAACGGTTGTCGCACTGGTATTTTCAGGCGGGTACACGGAAAACGTGGCGCGTGCGATGGTGCCGGTGTTTTACGCCTTGAGTTTGGTTTACGGCATGCTTTCGGGCCTTGCGGCTGCCTGCTGCGCCGGGGTGGGCGAACGGTTTCATCTGCGCGGGGCGTTCGTCACCGCCATCGCTCTCATAGTGGCTCCCCCATGGTACATGTCCGGATCACAATGGATTTTTCAGGGGATTCGCATTTTTGTGATCGTCATTATCGTCGCGGTAGCCTGTATTGTCCTCGTGGACAAGAATCAGACGCCTCATACTCCAGGAGCGGATGCACCGCCACCCCTGCCAGCGACCAACTCCTCGCCGTTGCCTGCCCTTTTGATCGGTTTTACTCCCGCATTGCTGATATTGCTCGCCATTACCCTGGGCGTATCTGGAGCCGCCGACCACATGTCGAACGATGCATCACGTGTGCTGCTCATCCTGGCAAGCATTGCGAGTGTGGCGTGCTGCATCATCTCATCGGTGATGCTTTTCAAGCGCAGGACCAGCGCGGCGATCGCCGGAGCGGTCATGCTCCTGCTGCTAAACGCATTTCTGTCGTTTTTCTTTGGTTGCTGCGCTGCATTAGTGGGCGCCAATTTCGGCCGCTAGCATGAACCCCCGCCAATTCCCCATCTACGGATGGATGATGCTTGCGGGGATCGCCGTGACGCTCATCTTCTGGGCACGGCTGGCGAAACGCGATGAGCGGCTGCTGGCCATCTATCTCGCAGGGCTCACGGGGGCATTCATCGGCGCGAAGGTTGTTTACATCCTCGCGGAAGGCTGGCTGTTTTTTGGAAAGCCCCACATGTGGTTGATACTTGCCACGGGGAAATCGATCGTCGGCGCCCTGCTGGGAGGCTATGGCGCGGTGGAGATGGCAAAACATTTCCTGCATTACCGCAAAGCCACGGGAGACTGGTTTGCGATGCTGGTGCCGGTGGGCGTGATGATCGGCCGGATCGGGTGCATGGTGCATGGCTGCTGCACAGGCAGGATCTGCGAGCCGGCGTGGTATACGATGCGCGACAGCCTGGGCGCGTCCCGCTGGCCTGCGGTGCCGGTGGAATTTGCGTTTAACGCGCTTGCCGTGATCCTGTTCTTCGCAATGCGACGGAAGCGCGTTCTTGCGGGGCAGCATTTTCACATCTACCTCATCGGATACGGGCTTTTTCGTTTCGCCCATGAATTCATGCGCGAAACGCCGCGTATTTTCGCCGGGCTCACGGGTTACCAACTCGCGTCGCTGGCGGTGGTGGCGCTCGGGGCGACCGGTTTTGTCCGTAGGCGGCAGGAAAACATCATCACGCCGGCAACAGCGGTACCGGCAGCGGAAACCTAATAGCGCGGCACTTCGGGGTCGATCTCGACCGACCATGCATCGATGCCGCCGGAAATGCTCTTCACGCCGGTATAACCGGCGCCGGATAGATACTCCGCAGCACGCAGGGAGCGCATGCCATGGTGGCAGAAAAGGAGGATTTTTTGCGATTTGTCCGGCAGTGTCGAAGCGAAATCCTGCACAAATTTCGAGAGTGGCAGAAGCTCCGAGCCCTCGATCTTGCAAAATGCGAATTCATCCTCCTCGCGAACATCGATGAGCCGGGGCTTGGGCTGGGAAGCCAGTAGCGCATTTGCCTCCTGGATGGTGATTTCCAGCGGGTTCACGCCATTCATTTCGTGATTGTCACCGGCGTGCCGACCGCGACGTTATAGAAGAAATTCTCCGCCATGAAGCCCGGCATGCGGATGCAGCCGTGAGAAGCGGGGAAGCCGGGCAGATAACCCTCGTGCATGCCCGTGCCATCCACGATGCGCATGAAATAGGGCATCCGCGCCCCGTCGTAAATCGCCCCCTTCGGCATCGGGTCCTTGTCGCGGTCGATCTCCTTTTTGATGATGTTTCCCTGCGCGTCGATGTAATCGCCGAAGCGCGAGGAGAGATGATCCTTGTCCTTCTGGATGATGTGAAACGAGCCGGTGGGCGTGCCGAAGCCTTCGCGGCCCGTGGAAATCTGGGAAACACCCGCAAGCTTTTTGCCCTTGTAGAAATAAGCCCGCTGCTCGTCGAGATGGATGACGATGGATGGCGGCCCCTTGAACTCATCGCCTTCCCAGTAGGAGACGTCATCCACCTTGGGGTTGAATTGTTTGGCGATGCCATTTTTTATATGCTGGCCGAGATACTGAGTCTCCTGGCTGAACCGGCCGTCGCCCGCGCAACCCGCGAGAAAAAGGATTGCCGCGAATGGCAGGAGGAGGATCGGGTGGGCGCCTTTGATCATAAGAGGAATCGGGGTGAATAAATCGGTTGGCCTCCGGACAGTCAAGCCTTAGATTGGAGCCCGACCGGCTGGAAAACAAGGCCGTTGCGGCGCGGCGATCTCTCTGTTATAGAACCTCCACTCAGGAAATCATGCCGACTTACGAATACCACTGCGAGAAATGCGGAAAAAACTTCGACGCCTACCAATCGATGAAGGACGACGTCTTCAAAACCTGCCCGAAGGAGCTGTGTCAAAAAAAAACATGGGGTAAGGGCAAGGTGAAACGCCAGCTTGGCGCAGGCGCGGGATTGATTTTCAAGGGCTCAGGGTTTTACATAACAGACTACAGGAGCAGCGGTTATAAAGAGGCGGCGAAAAATGACTCGTCCTCTTCGTCACCCTCATCTTCCGGCGACGCCAAATCCACTGAAACGAAAAAACCCGCCGCCCCTGCCGAGAAGAGCAAACCGAAAAAAGCAAAGGACTAAATGGCGGACAAGACCAAAACCATCAATTGCAAGCAGTGCGGTTACGTCAATGAGGGCGAACGCGTTTACTGCCACAACTGCGGGACAAAACTGGACCGCACCCTGCTTCCAGGCGACGAAAAAAAGGAGGAATCGCTGGAGAAAAAGCAGAAACGCATCCGCAAGCTGGTAATGCCCTCGCGCGGTTTCTTCGCAGGTTTCGGGAAGATGCTGGTCACCACCCTGCTCTGGGCGGTATTGACGGCGGCGCTGATCCAGATCGCCCGCAAGCCGGATAATGTGCCCGTTAAATTGAAAAGCGAGGAACTGCTGGATGTGCGGCCCATAGCGATCGATCTCGAGGACACCATGCAATCGCCGGTTCCGAAGCGGGTTTCGCTCACGGAGAAGGAGATCAATACGTACCTGCAATATACCGTAAAATCAAAGGCCACGGGACTGGTCGGCGACGAGGTCAAATTCATCCGCGCCTTCGTAAACCTCGATGAAAGCGTGATCCGCATCACCACGGAGCAGACGCTTTTCGACTACCCGGTCTTTGGCAGCGCCTACTACAAGCTGGCAATCAAGGACAAGAAGGTTGTTGCCACCAATGTGGGCGGGAATTTTGGCAGGATGCCGGTCCACCCGAAGATCATGATGTACATCGACACTGTCTTCCAGATGCTCTGGGACGCCCTGTCGCGCGAGAAAAAACTGGTGGATCAATTCCAATCCGTGGACGTGCACAAGGATCGCGTCGATCTCGTATCAAAACCGCCGGCTTCATGACAAGGCTGCCCCTTATCGCCTGCGCCCTCCTTTTTCTTGCGCAGGCAAGCCTCTTTCCCGCCTCCTTCGGAGTCGATAAAAGGAGCGTAAGCTCGTCGCAACAATTTGTGATTTATTGCGATGATACACAAATGCGGCTCGCGGTATCCGGATTTGCCGAGGATACAAAAGCGGCCATGCTGAATTTTCTTTCGCTGCAGGATGCATGGAAAATCCCGGTGGTCATCAACCTCCGGAAAGCGGATTCCACCGCACCGGACCAGCCTGTCTCGCGGGTCCAGCTTTACGAGGTGGAAGGAGACACCAGGAAGATCGAAATCGATATTGCGCTCGGCGGAGATCTCGCAGCGGCACGTTTTCAAGCGCAACTTGTAAAGGCGATCCTCCTGGATATGGAGTTTCGCAACAAGCCATTGGGGAAAGGCATTGCTTACATCGACCCGCCGCAGTGGCTGATCGAGGGCTTTTCCGTTTACCTGCAAAACCATGGCGCAGACATGGATCTGGACGTCTATAAAACCCTCCTGGAAAAAAATCGTCTCCCGCCGATAGCGGATTTTTTGAGCCAGGATCCCTCGGGGCTGAACGCCGCCTCCCTGAAGCTTTACCAAGCCTACTCGTTGAGCCTTTTGCAACTGGTAAAAGGCCTGCCGGACGGACGAGCCTGCCTCGTCTCGTACATCAAGGATCTGCCACTCGGCAAGGACGCACCCACGGCGGATTTGATCAAGCATTTCCCGCCCCTGGGCGGCTCCCCGCAGAATCTCGAAAAATGGTGGACGCTGAGCATGGCAAATATTTCCACATCCGACCGTTATAACGGCCTGTCGCTGGAGGACACGGAGCAGCACCTCTCGGAATTGCTCAAGATCGCGATCCTGGTAAAAAAGAAAAACGAAACCAAGGTGTTCGCAATCGAGGATTTCAAGGAGTTCGTCAAAAATCCAGACGCCCGCCAGCCACTGTCGGAGGCAGCCATAAACTTGCAGGCATTAATGTCCCGGTCAAACTCCCTGTACCGCCCCATTGTCGGGGAATACCAGGCGATCGTGAGGGAATTGCAGCATGGCAAGGTCAAACATACCGACAGGCGGCTGAAGGCCCTGGCGCAATACCGGGAAATGGTCCTGCATCGCATGGACCAGATTGCGGATTACTTGAACTGGTTTGAGGCCACCAAGATGGTACTCCGCAGCAATTCCTTCGACGATTACATGAAGACCGCGAACCAGCTTTCCTCGGACTCCCCGAAACGCGACGACGCTATTTCCCGCTACCTCGACAGCATCGAATTGCAGATGCAATAGGCAGGCCTTGGCCAAGCGGGTATGCAGGCTGTTTTTTACCTGCCCAACTACTGTCAGTAGTTGAAGAAATAATGCCCCACGACCAGGAGCATCGCGAATAACAGAATGATAAAACCCTTTCCGAGATTTTCCATTCGAAGGCGTTCAGTGGTCAGGGGGTCGGGATTGTGGGGATTCATGATTTGGGGATCATCCAAACTGGGAATCAATTAAAACTTTATCCCTCCCTGAAGTCAATAAATAAATCAGGCAAAGATAATAATTATTAATAATATCGAGGTTTGCCGGAATGGCTACGAAACATCAGGCAACCGCACGCTGATTACTGGGCTGATTCAGGCGACGGTTTTGTCCAACTCGGCAGTGATTTTTGCCATGCATTTTGGACAGATGCCATGTGAAAAATCAGTGCCTGTCTCGGTGTGGATGTACTCCTCGATCTGGTGCCAGTAATCCTTGTCATCGCGCACGCTCTTGCAATACATGCAAATGGGAAGCAACCCTTTGAGTCTTTTTACATCGTCGAGCGCGCCTTGAAGGTCTTTTACTTTCCTGGCAAGGGTGCGTTCGAGGTTGACCACCCGCTCACCCACATTCAATCGCGCGCGAAGCTCATCGGCGTCAAAGGGCTTGATCACATAATCGTCCGCGCCGGCGACAAGGCCGGTGGCAACGTCCTCCTTCTGGCTCTTTGCGGTGAGAAGAATCAGGTAAATGTAGGGTTTGTCCACCTGCTGGCGGACACGGGCGCAGACCTGCGCTCCGTCGAGCTTGGGCATCATCCAGTCCAAAAGCGCGATAGGCGGGGCGTCATCCTGCTCAAGTATCCGGGCCGCCGCCTCGCCATCCTCCACCGTCACGACATCAAATCCCCAGTTCACCAGGTTTCGCTCGAGCAGATGGCGGGATACATGGTGATCCTCCGCAACCAGAATGCGGGTGTGTGAAGAGTTCGTGGGCGAGTCCATCACGTTCTACCTATACTAATCGCGTGAAAACCTCAAGCGGAGGTAATAATCTGAAACAAGTTTTAAAATGGCTTCCGAAACCAGAAAAAGGACAGGCAGCCCCGGATCCTGCCTCACCACAGCGGCGACCGGTTCGAAAAGAAGCGTGGTATTTTTGTTTTCCGCTTTGCTATTTGGGCGGTTTTGTCATTTCTTTCAAACACGTAAATCCATGAAAGTTTCTGACCTGCGCGGCATTCTCCAGTACGTCCCACGCTTCCGTGAAAAGATTTTCGTGGTCGCGATCGATGGCGACATCATCGCCTCGGAGAATTTCTCCAATATCCTGCTCGACCTGGCGGTGCTCCGCTCGCTGAACATCAAGGTCGTGCTTGTGCACGGCGCAGGCTCGCAAATTGAAAAACTTGCAGCCGAGGGGCGTGTCAATCTCTCAAATGCAGACGGCACGGGCGTCACGGACGAGGCCACACTCAAGCTGAGCATCGAGGCGGCGACCCAGATCACCAATGAAATCATGCAGGGGCTTACGTCGGTCGATTTGCGCGCCGTGTATGCGAACTCGATCATCGCGCATCCCGCCGGGATTCTTGGCGGGGTCGATTATCTTTACACGGGCCGCGTCGAGAAGGTGGATACGAAATCCCTCCACCTGTTTTTGAACGAGGGCATCATCCCGATCGTCCCCCCGATCGGGTTCGACGGGGAAGGGAAGACCTTCCGCGTGAATTCCGACAGCATCGCGGTGGAAATCGCCGAGGCGATGCAGGCGATGAAGATCATCTTTCTGCTTTCACTCGACGGGTTGAGCCTGAACGGCGAGATCGTAAGGCAGCTTTCCATAGCGGAGACGGAAGACATCCTGAAAAAGAAAAAAGCGGGCGACAACCCGAAGCTCACTTCAAAACTCGAGCACGCCGCCCGCGCCTGCCGCCAGGGTGTGCCGCGCGTGCACCTGCTGAATGGCAACGTAAACGAGGCGCTGCTCACCGAGGTGTTCAGCCCGGACGGCATCGGGACGATGATTTACTCCAACGAGTACCAGCAGATCCGGCGCGTATTCAAAAAGGATGTGCGCAACGTCATGGGCCTGATCCGGCAATCCGTGGACAGCGAGGAATTGATCCGCAGGACGCGCGCGGACATCATCCAGCATATCGAGGATTACTGGGTGCTGGAGATGGACCGCAGCCTGGTGGGCTGCGTCGCGCTGCATACTTATCCCGAATTCGGGAAAGCGGAGATGGCCTGCCTCTATGTGAGCAAGAGCCACGGCGGGCAGGGCTACGGACAGAAGCTGATGGCTTTTGCAGAAAACCTGGCTGCCGAGCGGGGCATCCAGAAAATACTGGCGCTCTCGACCCAGGCATTCGCCTATTTTCAGCAAAAGGGCGGCTATACCGAGGTTTCGTCCGACGAATTGCCGCCGGGGCGCCGTGAGAAATACGAAACGAGCGGGCGGAATTCAAAGGTCTTAATGAAGCAGGTCTCCGCGTCCCAGCCGACCAAGGCCTGACGGTCCTCCCATCATGCACAATCCCTGGATCATCGACGGGCTGGTTGTTCTCGCATACTTCATCGTGGTGATCTCGATCGGCCTCTACAAGGGCCGCGGCGAGAAATCGATGGAGGAATTTGCCGTGGGAAACCGCAGCATCCCCTGGTGGGCGGTGCTGGCGTCAATCATGGCGGCGGAGGTCAGCGCGGGAACATTTCTCGGGACACCGGGCGAAGGCTACGGGTTGCGCAACTTCACCTACGGGCAGCTCGCCATAGGGACGATCCTCGCGCGTATTATTGTCGCCTACCTTTTCATCCAGCGCTTTTACGAATTACGCGTGGTCTCCATTTACGAATTCCTTGAAACACGCTTCGGCCGCTCCACCAAACTGGCGTCGTCCACGGTATTCATCATCACCCGGGCGCTGGCGAGCGGTTCGCGCATGTTTGTCCCCGCGATCCTGCTCGTGGTGGCGTGGGAGATTATCAAGGACGTGCATCCGGATCGCGGGCAGACGCTTCTACTTTATGTGGGCGCAGTCGGCTTTCTGGTTTTGCTGACCGCGATTTACACCACCTTCGGGGGAATCAAGGCCGTGGTCTGGACGGACCTGCTGCAGGTCATCCTCATGTTTGGCGCGATGGCCTACGCGACAATCACCCTCTGGAATGCCGTGGGCGGGTGGAGTGTCGTAAAACAGCAGGTCGTTACAACGCCTATTGACCACGAAGTCGTGGTGTCCACCGCGCGCGACATGGCAAAAACAAAGGGGATACCGGAGGATGTCGCCCCGCAAAAAGCCCACGATACAGTGGAGGCCGCCTCCAAAAAGGCGGCGAGCCACGCGCTTGAGTTTTGGGATTGGGGGTTTGAGTCCAGCATGGGGCTTTGGAAAAGCATAAAAAGCGTGCTGGAAACCGAGTACACGGTCTTCTCCGCGTTCATCGCATCGGTCTTCGTAACCATGGCAACGCATGGCACCGACCAGGACATGGTGCAGCGGATGCTGACCGCCCCCGATGTGCGACGCAGTCGGCGAAGCCTCATTCTATCGGGCCTGGCGGATATTCCCGTCGCTCTGAGCTTCACGTTCATAGGCGTGCTGCTGTGGGTCTTTTACCATCTGCCTGCAAACGAGGCGCGGAGGCCGGAAAGCGATTATTTTGTGAACTTCATTCTTCGCGAACTGCCCACAGGAGTGCGTGGAATCATGGCCGCCGGACTTTTCGCGACAGCGATGGGTTCGTTGAGCACGGCCCTGAATGCGCTTGCCACAAGCTTCACGCGGGATTTTTACATGGGCGTCTTCCGTCCGCAGGCGGACCAGCGCGAGCAAATGGCAGCCGCCCGCTGGAGCACGGCCTTTTTTGCCCTGCTGCTTTCGGCTATCGGCGTAGGCACGGCATGGGTGAAGCTGACACACCCCGAGGTGCGTATCATCCCTATCGTGCTCGGCTCGTTTGGCTACACCTACGGCTCGCTCCTCGGCATTTTCCTTGTGGGCATGACCACGCGCACACGCGGCTCCGCGACCGGTAATTTGCTCGCGATGGCGGCGGGCTTCGCCGTGGTCGCCGTCCTGAGCGATCTGCCAAATGACATGGCAAAGCTTTTTGGAACTCATCTTTATGATCCCCCGGCGGGGATGCCAATCATCGAATTTCCATGGCGCATTGCTTTCGGCACAGTCGTCACTTATTTCGTCGCGGTGCTGTTTCCGACGCCGCGCGAGCAAGTCGAAAAGGCGTGGAAACAAGTCCAGCAAATGCGTGCAGCCTGATCGCGTTTTTTGCGTCAGCCTGTTTGCCAGCCTGCAACATTTTCATTAAATCGCTCGTCAAGAAAATTTGGCCGCATTTTGAAAATAAAGACCGCCAAAAAATTCATTTTTTCTTGTCAGAAAAAAAGCGCTCGGTACCCTCAGACCGCTGGTCGGGTGAGGAAGGGAGCGGTTGTGAATAACTTGTGGATAACTTTGTTAAGGAAACTATGAATGCATCAATTGCTTTAAAATCGGGGCTTGCAGGGCAGCGCGACGTGGAAATGCCGATGAAATCAGCGTTCCACATCATTGACGGTTGTAAGTATCTTTTAATAAGAGACTTGCGTTTTGTGTTTAATTTGAATTTTTAACTTTTAGCAACTATTTCACCCCTGGAATGTCTTCACGTTTACCTTTTTTCCACGCGCATCCCCTCGTCGCGTCTGTGCAAAAGGTCACGGTAAGCAAGTGTGGATAAATCACTTATGGACGAGAATTTTATCATTCTTTGGCAGCATATTGCCGAGGGCATCCGCTCGGAAGTCAGCGCGGATACTTTCAAACGATGGTTCATGCCTGTGGAACTGGCTCAAACAGATGAATCCCAGCTCACGCTCCGGGTGCCGAACAATATTTTTCAGCTCTGGATCGAGTCGAATTACATGCCTCTGCTCCAGTCCGCGATCATCAAGGTCCTCGGCGAGCCCCGCAAGGTGAAGTTCATCTTTGATGGCGCATCCGAGGAACCCTCGAAAAAATCGCGCTCTTCCGCACCAGCCGCCGCCTTCACACCTGAACCCGCTGTAAACGGCAACGGCAACGGCGCGGGCGAAGCGGCTCCCGCAGTACAGAACGGAATGAACCCGCGGAACACATTTGATTCATTTGTCGTGGGCACGAACAACCAGTTTGCGCACGCCGCGGCAAACGCAGTGGCCCAGGCGCCGGCCAAGACTTACAATCCGCTCTTTGTATATGGCGGCGTGGGATTGGGCAAAACACACCTCATGCAGGCGATCGGTCAGTTCGTCGGCTCGCACAAAAAAGGGTCCAAGGTCATTTATCTCTCCAGCGAGAAATTCACAAACGAGTTCATCGATGCGATCCAGAACAGCACGCTCGTCAAGTTCCGCAAAAAATACCGCCAGGCCGACGTGTTGCTGATCGATGACATCCAGTTCCTCGCCGGCAAGGAGCGCTCGCAGGAGGAATTCTTCCATACTTTCAACACGCTGTTCGACGGCCACAAGCAGATCGTGCTCTCCAGCGACCGCCCGCCGACGGAAATCAAAAACCTGGAGCAGCGCCTCGTGTCGCGTTTTGAGTGGGGGTTGACCGCGGAGTTGCAGCCGCCGGACATGGAGACGCGCCTCGCGATCCTCCGCAAGAAGGCGCAGACCCTCGACATCAAACTCGACAACCGCGTCATGGAATTTCTTGCATCGCGCATCCGCACCAATGTGCGGCGGCTCGAAGGCGCGCTGATGCGGGTCGCCTCGTTCGCCTCGTTGAGCGGACGCGACCTTACCGATGAATCCGTGGAGCATCTGCTGAAGGACATGTTGCAGGAGGAGGCAAAGCGCGCGGTGACCATCGACCAGATCCAACGCCGCGTGGCAGAACATTTCGATGTGCGGCTTGCGGACATGACCAGCAAGCGCCGCCCTGCAAACATCGCCTTCCCGCGACAGATCGCGATGTACCTTGCGCGCGAGCTGACAAAGACCTCGCTGAGCGAAATCGGCGATGCGTTCGGCGGCCGCGATCACGGCACCGTACTGCATGCGCACAGGCTCGTGGGCGAGAAAATGAAATCCGAGGAGAAGGTGCGCCAGGTGATCTCCTTCCTCGACAGCCAGTTGAACCGCTGATGCACAAAGCGCGCGTTTCTTATCTTACGGGCATCCCCTTCTTGACAACACAGGCTGAATTTAGATTATCCAGAGAGATTCTCCTCGTTATCAATTCGATGCGAAGGGAATAATATTTTATGAAATTCAGCGTCAGCAAAGAAAAGCTCCTCCAAGGCCTCCAAACTGTACAAAACGTGGTCAGCACAAGGACCACACTCCCCATTCTTTCAAACGTCCTGCTGCAGGCGAATGATGGGGACTTGAAACTCACGACGACCGACCTGGACGTCGGCGTGCGCGGCAGCATCGAGGCCACCGTGGAGAAACCCGGGGCAACCACGTTGCCTGCGCGCCGCTTGTTTAACATCGTGCGAGAGCTTCCCTCCAGCGAGATCCAGATCGAGATCGACTCCAAGAATGTCGCCTCGATCCGCAGCGGCCCTAGTTTCTTCAAAATCCTGGGGTTGCCCGAGGAGGAATTCCCTCCCCTGCCCAAGTTCGAGAAGGCAAAGGTATTCACCCTGCGCCAGAAAGACCTGAAGGATGGCTTGAAGAAAACCGCCTACGCGATCTCCACGGATGAGACACGCTACGTGCTGAACGGCATCCTTTTCACCTTCAAGGAAAACAAGCTCACGCTGGTGGCGACGGACGGACGCCGCCTCGCGCTGGTGGACATCGAGTTGGAATTTCCCCGCAGCCATGAGGTGGACATCATCGTCCCAAGCAAGGCTGTGACCGAACTCGGACGCCTGCTGGGTGAAGACGGCGACGTCAAACTCACGGTCGGCGAAAACCAGATCGCCTTCGAAGTCGATGGCACGCTGCTCGTTTCGAAATTAATCGAGGGCAACTACCCGAACTACCGCCAGGTCATCCCTGCGGAAGCCAAGGAGCGCATCACGCTGGAGCGCGAGCTGTTCCTGAACTCCGTGCATCGCGTCTCGCTGCTCGCCAGCGAGAAATCGAACTCGGTGAAACTGATTTTTTCCAAGAACAACATCGATATCACGGCAAACACGCCGGACGTCGGTGAGGCCAAGGAATCGATCGCGGTGCAATACAAGGGGAAGGAATTTTCCATCGCCTTCAATCCCGAATTCCTGATGGCGCCGCTGCGGAACCTGGCGAATGACGAAGTCTTCCTCGATCTCACGGACGAAATGAGCCCTGGCGTGATCAAGATCCAGACCCCGTTCCTCTACGTCCTGATGCCGATGCGAATCTCGTAGATTTGCAGTTTGCAATTTGCGAATTGCGATTTAGTCTTTGTCCCGCGCTTGACGAAATCCTGATCAATCGCAGATGGTGTCTCTTCAATGCTCACGTGGCGGAACTGGCAGACGCGTACGGCTCAGGACCGTATGGGGTGACCCGTGGAGGTTCGAGTCCTCTCGTGAGCACCACTCTAAAAAATAGAGTTGGTTGGGCAGACCGGAACGTGGTCTGCTTCATCCGATGGCAGGCATTCGCAAGCGTCGGGAATCTGAAAAGAAGGCGGAATTTCATCACAGTGTTTACGTGATTCTGCTCGATGCCGCCGTCTTGAAGCACCCCTCGATCCTTCGGTTGAACCCGAAACGCAATCCGTCAAAGCCAGCTGTTTATGTCGGGATGACGGGACTGCCGGTGGAGCACCGCTTTGAAAACCACAAGCATGGCTACAAGTCAGCCTGGGTGGTGAAAAAATACGGTGTCCGATTGATGCCGGAGCTTTACGAACACTTCAACCCGATGCCGTTTGAAGCGGCGGCGCAGATGGAAAAAGAGCTGGCCGAGGATTTGCGCGTCGAAGGTTACACCGTGACCGGCGGGACGTAGCAGCAAATCGTCACGGTCAGGCAGGCTCGACAAGCACCGCCGTGCCGTAGCAAAGCACCTCGGTGATGCCGGGCATCAGTTCCGTGGCGTCGTAGCGGACGCCAATGACGGCATTTGCGCCAAGCTGCCGGGCGTGCGCGAACATTTTTTCCAGCGCCTGCTCGCGGGCCTGTTCGCAGAGAGTCTCGTAGATGGTGATGTTGCCACCGAAAAAACTCTGGATTGATGCCCCGAAATTACCGATCACCGAGCGCGATCTCACGGTGATGCCACGCACCAAGCCCAGGTTTTTTGCCACGCGATAGCCGTCCAGCGCGAAGGCTGTGGTGGTCATTGAATCGTGCATAAAGGCGGCTCCGGTGCTGCTTAAAACTTCTTCCTGTTCCGTTGCTCGGCCTGTATGGAAAACGAGTTGTTGATTACGTCCTTGATGCGGGATGCGGGAACGACCCTCGAGGTCTGCATGTCCATATTGCCATCCCGGCCAATTACGATGAGGTTGAAAGCGCCCTCGGCCTGGTAATCCGCGGCAATCTTCGCGCCGTTATTGGCGATCACCATCGGGACATCGGTCGGGATGACTCCACCTTCCTCCTCCAGAGCTGCCACAAACACGACATTGCGGCTTGCGAATTCCTCGTAGATTTCCTTGAGGCGCTTCACCTGCTTGCGGAAGGCGCCTTCCCTTGCGGATTTTGCAATGATCAGCACCACGGGCTGTCCCCGCAGGGTTTTGAGTGTATTGCGCTTGCTGCCTGCGCCCTGCCACGAGAAATCCGGGGCCAAACGAACCACGTCGGCGAAGCCCGCATGCAGCATTGCCATGGTTAAAATAAGAAATATCAGTGTCTTTTTCATAAACTATATCTTCATGATCTCGGCTTCCTTCGAAGCCACCGCTTCGTCGATGGATTTCACGAATTTATCGGTGAGCTTCTGGATGTCGGCCTCAAGATCGCGGCGGGCATCCTCGGTGAGTTCGCCCGCTTTCTCGCTTTTCTTTGCCTCGTCGATCCCGTCGCGACGGTGGCCGCGCACGCGCACGCGCGCCTCCTCGGCCATTTGCTTGATCGATTTCACGAGGTCCTTGCGGCGCTCCTCGGAGAGTTCGGGAATCGGCAGGCGGATGATCTTGCCATCCACCGCAGGGTTAATGCCGATCTTTGATTCCTTGATCGCTTTTTCGATGTCCTTCACGGTGCCGGCATCGAATGGCTGGATCACGAGAAGGCGGGGCTCGGGCGTGGTGATGAGGGCGAGTTGCTTCAGCTTCATGTTCGCGCCGTAGGCTTCCACGTCGATGTTTTCCACCAGCGCGGGCGAGGCCTTGCCGGTGCGCACCGAGGAAAACTCATGCACCATGTAATCGTTCGACTTCTCCATGGTGGCTTCCGCTTCAAACAAAATTTCTTCGGGACTCATAGGTTTTGAATTTTTCTGGATTTTAGATTTCGAATGGGGAATCCGGCAAGCGCGGAAAGCGCTTTCAAACCGGAATCCGGAAAATTGATGGTTCGTCAGTCCGAGGTGACCAGCGTGCCGACCTTCTTGCCGAGCACGGCGTTCTTGATGTTGTTCCGGTTCATCATTTCAAACACGATGATGGGCACCTTGTTGTCCATGCATAGGCTGAATGCCGTGGAATCCATCACCTGCAGCCGCTTTGTGAGCGCCTCCACGTAGCTGAGCCGGTCGTATTTCACGGCCTTCGGATCCTTGTTCGGGTCGGCGTTGTAAATGCCGTCGACCTTCGTCGCCTTCAAAATGACCTGTGCCCCGATCTCGCTCGCGCGCAACGCGGCGGTCGTGTCGGTGGAGAAAAATGGATTGCCCGTGCCGGCCACGAAAATAACCACGCGCCCCTGCTCCAGGTGCCGTGTCGCCCGTCGGCGGATGAAAGGCTCGGCGACATTGTCCATGCGGATCGCGGTCTGCACGCGCGTGATCACGCCGAGTTCCTCGAGGCCGCTTTGCAGCGCCATGCCGTTGATCACCGTCGCCAGCATCCCCATGTAATCGGCGGTCGAGCGTTCCATGCCGCGGTTGCTCGCCGAGAGCCCGCGCCAGATGTTGCCGCCGCCCACCACCACGGCGACCTCGACGCCCATTTCGCTCACTTCCTTGATCTGCTCGGCGATGGTGCGGACGATCTGCGGTGAAATATTGTCCTTGCTGCCCGGTTCACGGAGGGCTTCCCCGCTGATCTTGAGAACGATGCGTTTGTACTTTGGCTTGGGGCGGGAAGAGGGTTTCTTCGACATCGCCTCTATGAAACACGAAGCCGGAGAAAATTGGAACGGAAAATTAGCGCGGCCTGAAGTTGGTACGTTTTGAAGAATACCAGTCCGGCTTTAACATTTCATCCCGTGAAAAGCATCGGAGAGAAAAACGGGGCTCTGTCATCGAAGGACACGCAACAAAAATTACACCTCATCCCGCAGCTTAACTGTCAAGCTACCCGCCGCTCGTTTTTGTCGAAAGAATATCACATTGGTGTTTGCCATGAACCCCCCAAACGTTCCCCTGGCACCATTCCGCCGGAATACAGCGATGTTCCGGTTCATCCTCCAATCAATCCTTGTTTTGCTCATTGCATGTTCCGGTGCACTCCCGCTGGAAGCCGCTCCGGTTGCGCCAACGGACAATACATCCGCACCCTACATGGGCCTGTACGGCTGGTCGCTTGATAATACGGGCGTCAGCGGAATGAACCACAATGCATTCACTGCGTCGTGGCTCTATCGCTCCAGCTTGTGGGCCGAGGACTTCGAGGATTTCAGCAGTTGGACGAACCTCGAAGGTCCAAGCTGGGTGCTGACACCCGCGACAAACTGGCTGCGCCAGAATCCAAACGGCATGTACCTTCTGACTGTCGGAATGCTTCCCGGCAGCGGCAGCACCCCGCTGGCCGGCACATCCCTGGCGATTGGGGCCACCGGAACCTTCAATTCGCATTTTCAAGCACTGGCACAACATCTCGTGAGCTCTGGACTCGCCAACAACACCATCATCCGGCTGGGCCATGAGTTCAACGGCAACTGGTATCCATGGAAGGTCACTTCCGGCACCGATGCCGCGAACTTCGCGGCTTATTTCCAGCAAATCGTCACCGCGATGAAAGGGGTGTCAGGCGCGCAAAACATCAAGTTCGCTTGGAACGGCACCAACGTGTGGAATTCCTATTCCATGTCCGCGGCATATCCCGGCGACGCTTACGTGGATTACATCGGCGTCGATCTTTACGACCAATGCTGGGCGACGAATACGTACCCGTACCCCACCGGTGCGACGCAGGCCCAGATCCTCGCCTGCCAGCAAAATGCGTGGGCATTCAACTCGAGCACTTCCAACAACGGGCTTGCGGTCTGGAAAAGCCTCGCGACCACCCATAGCAAGCCTTTGTGCATCCCGGAGTGGGGCATATGCAACCGCACCGACACCCACGGCGGGCTGGATGATCCCTATTTCGTCCAGCAGATGTATAACTTCATCCAGGACCCGGCCAACAATGTCGCCTTCCATGTTTATTTCGATGTGCAGGCAGGAGACGGCCACCACCAGCTTACCAATGTCCCCGGCAGCACCACCACGGAGTTTCCGAATTCCGCGGCGCTCTTCCGGCAGCTCTTCGGCGTTCCAGCCCTCCCGCTCAGCAATGACATCGGGACGGTGGGGCTCTCCGGCAGCAATACGGTGATGTCCATTTCAGGAGCGGGCACGGGGCTCCTCACAGGCACCTCGGACAACTTCCATTTTTCATCCCGACCGGTGACGGACGATGACACATTCCTCGTCCAGATCACCTCGATGTCCGCGGCAGCGACGGCACAGAGCGGCATCCTGCTCCGCCAAAGCACTGACGCCAGCAGTCCGTACGCCGCGCTTCTTGTCTCCAACGGCAAATGCATTTTCCAAAGCCGCACCACATCGGGAGCAACTGCCACTCAGTATGGCGTGCAGCCTTCCGTCACCCTGCCGGTGTGGTTGAAAGCCGTGCGACAGGGAAACGTGTTCACGGCCTACGAATCGTCCGACGGGTTGAACTGGACTTACGCAGGTGCGCAGACGGTGGCGATGACCGGGACGTGTTATTTCGGCATGGCCGTAAGCAGCGGCTCGACCACCGGCCTCAATACGACTGCCATCGACAACGTCGGCAACACTTACATCTACACCGGAAATACGGCCAGCATCGCCAACACCACCATCGTGGATGATATGGCGGCCTCGGGCGTATCCAAGACAGGCCCGTGGACCTCGAGCACATCGACGCCCGGCTTCTACGGGACCGGCTACATCACGGACGGCAATACGAACAAGGGTTCGAGTTCGGTGCAATTCTCGCCCGCGCTGACAGCGGCGGGGCAATACGACGTGTATGCGTGCTGGACCGCCGGTTACAATCGCGCCGATAACGTGCCGATTTCCGTCGTTTCAAACAGCGGAACAACACACTGGACTGCGAATCAGGCGGTCGGCGATTACCTCTGGAATTACCTCGGCACTTACAGCTTCACGTCGGGTTCCGCCGGCAATGTGCTGATCAGCAACGCGGGAACCGACGGCTACGTGATTGCGGATGCCGTCATGTTCGTCCAGAACACGCTTCCGACCACCCTCACCCTCGACAACGCGGATTCCTCGGGAGTCATCATTTCAGGCACATGGACCGCCAGCACGGGAATCGGCGGTTATTACGGCAGCAACTATCTTTTCAACAGCGGAGGCGGTGCCGGCACCACCGTAACGTTCGTGCCGACTGTCCCGCAGACGGGCAATTACCAAGTCTATACCCGGTGGACGGCTTACAGCAATCGGGCGACCAACGCGCCCATCACGATCAATTCGGGAACGGGTGCGACGCAGGCGTCGGTGAACCAGCAAATCAACGGCGGCACATGGGTATCGCTGGGGACCTACCCCTTCAACGCCGGGACGGGAGGATCAATCGTAATCGGCACGACCGGAGCGAATGGCACTGTCATTGCAGACGCAGTGCAACTCATCAAGCAATAAGGCGATCCCTGCGAGTCGTGTTGAAAGGCAGCGATGCTGCGCGGACGATCATCCCGGTTTGAGGCGTGGCCGGTTGTCTTCGAACACTCGGCGGTCGTTTAAAACAGCGACATCTGCGGCTTCATCGCGGCGAGGGCTTCCTCGGCTTTCTTTTTGTTGCGGGGCTTGCCGTGCTTGGGCGGGGGCGGGGTCTCGGCAAGGGCGGGCTTGCCGTCGGCGTTCAATTCCGCCTGTTCGAGGTTGCCGAGGATTTCCTTGGCGCGGGCGATGACACCGGCAGGAAGGCCGGCGAGGCGCGCGACCTGGATACCGTAGCTTTTGTCCGCGCCGCCGCGCACGATTTTGCGCAGGAAGATGATCTGGTCGTTCCACTCGCGCACGGCGACGTTGAAGTTTTTCACCCCGCCGCGCGTCATTTCCAACTCGGTCAGCTCGTGGTAATGCGTCGCAAAAAGCGTGCGGCATTTTACGTCATCGTGCAGGAACTCGGCGACGCTCCATGCGATGGAGAGGCCGTCGAAGGTCGATGTCCCCCGCCCGATTTCGTCGAGGATCACAAGGCTGCGCTCGGTGGCGTTGTTCAGAATATTCGCGGTCTCGTTCATCTCGACCATGAAGGTGGACTGGCCGCGGGAGAGGTCGTCGTTCGCGCCGACACGGGTAAAAATACGGTCTGCAAGACCGATCTCGGCGGAGGCCGCGGGAACGAAGCTGCCGGTCTGCGCCATGAGCACCAGCAGCGCGACCTGGCGGATGTAGGTCGATTTGCCAGCCATGTTCGGGCCGGTGATGATCGCCATGCGGCAGCCATTGCCATCGAGCTCGACGTCGTTTGGCACGAACTTCTCCTCGACGAGCGCCTGGTCGAGCACGGGATGGCGTCCATCCCGGATCACGGTGCGCGTGGAATCATTCAACTCCGGCCTGCAATAGCCGAAAAGCCGCGCCACCTCCGCCAGCGAGCAGATCACGTCGAGCGCCGCCACGGCGGAGGCGGTCTGCTGCAACCCATTCAGATGCTGGAGCACTTCGTCGCGAAGCTGCACGAACAATTCGTATTCGAGGTTTCTCGCCCGCTCGTCGGCACCGAGGATTTTACCCTCCATGTCCTTGAGCTCGGGCGTGATGAACCGCTCGCCATTCACGGTGGTCTGCTTGCGAATGTAGGTGTCAGGCACGCTGCCCAAGTTGCTCTTCGTGATCTCGATGAAATAGCCGAAGACCGAGGTATAGCGGACCTTCAGAGACTTGATGCCGGTCGCCTCGATCTCGCGCTGCTGGAGCTGGGCGATCCAGTTCTTGCCCTCGTGGCCCGCGGCGCGCAGCTCGTCGAGCGCGGCATGATAGCCATCGCGGAAAATGCCACCTTCCTTGATCGGGAACGGCGGCTCGTCGACGATGGCGGAGCGGAGCAGCGAAATGAGCGCGGGAAATTCCTGCATCTCCGAATCAAGCACGGATGCCAGTGCCGGAGCGGAAGGCGGGGCCTGAGGGAGCGGAGAACTTTCACCCTGTTCCCTGCCAAACCCGGTCTGGACATGGCTGGCTGAAGCGAATGCGCCAAGATGCGATTTCAGCTCGGGAATCTGCTCGAGCGAATTCCGCAAGGCAATGAGATCGCGGGCGTTGCCGCCGTTCTGGCTGAGTCGTCCCACGGTGCGCTCAATGTCCCGGATCGCCTTGAGCGACTCACGGCATTTGCTCAAAAGAAACGGCTCGGCGATGAATGCGGCGATCAACTGCTGGCGCTGCACGATCGGCTCCAGGTCGCGGAGCGGATGCAGAATCCAGTCGCGCAGCTTGCGCCCGCCCATGGGCGTGACCGTGCGGTCGAGCGCGGCGAGGAGGCTGGTGTCCTTCGCACCGCGCGATTCAATGAGTTCCAGGTTTGCCTGCGTCGCGGCGTCCAGGATGACGAAACTTGAGTTGCGGTAGGCGGCGAGCCGCGTGATGTGGTTTGTCTGCCGCCGCAACTGCTGTTTGAGGTAGTGCAGGATCGCGCCAGCCGCGCCGATGGCGCTCTTCATTTCCTCGCAGCCGAAGCCGTCCAGCGACTGAACCTTGAAATGATCGCGCAATGTAAAATATGCCTGCTCCACTAGAAATGTGTAGCCGTCGCAGCCGAGCGCATTCGGAATGTCGCCAAAATTCTCCTTCTGATCCTCGCTGTAGAGAATTTCCGCGGGCATCACACGCGCCAGTTCGTCCTGCAGGCCGGGCAGATCGGCAAGCTCGGTAAGGCGGAACTCCCCGGTGCTGAGATCAACGAACGCGAACCCATACACACCATCCTTCAAATGCACGGCGGCGAGGTAGTTGTTGCGCTTGGAGTCAAGCAGGTTCAGGTCGCTGATTGTGCCGGGGCTGATGACATGCGTAATCTGGCGGTCAACGATTTTGCCCGGCTGCGGCTCGCTCACCTGGTCGCAAATCGCAACGCGCCTGCCGGCTTTCACGAGCTTTGCAATGTAGTTTTCCGCCGCGTGATAAGGCACCCCGCACATGGGTGTCTGCCCGCGCTTGGTGAGCGCGACATTCAGGATCACCGAGGCCTCCTTCGCATCATCGAAGAACATCTCGTAAAAGTCGCCGAGACGGAACATCAGGAAGGTGTCCAGGGGCAGGGTGCGCCGGATGCTTTGGTACTGCTGCATCATCGGTGTGAGGGCGTCGGACATGGTCGGAGGAGACTATATTGCAAGAGGCGGGGTAGCAAGCGCGGGCGCGGGGCAGATTACTGGATTCGCCATTCAAAACCCTTATAGCGCCAGATCAAGCCGCAGCGTCCAGATCCGCTTCCTCACGGCTGATCGCCTCCGTGTCCCTCTGGAGGTGTTTCACCCCGATAAACCAGAGCGCGCTCGCGACCAGCATCATCCCGGCCACCACGAAAAACGCGATGTTCATGTTGTAATGCCCTGATATCCAGCCGATCAGCGGCGGGGAAATCGCGTCCCCGGCGGCGTGGATGACAAAAATATTCAACGCGAAGGCGGCGGCTCGCACCGAGGGGCTCGTCACATTGGCAAGCGCGGTGTTGGATGGCCCGGTGTTGAAAAACAGGCAGAAGATCGCAAGGAAGAGCATCCCCCATGCGTACGGAAAGGGCACATACAGGAATGCGATCGTGAAAGGAAATGCCAGGAACATCCCCACACCCGACGCCAGGAAATACGCTCCCGGGAACCGCTTTGTGAGCCAGTCCCCCACGACTCCCCCCATCAATGTGGCGATAAGCCCGGCAACGACGGTAATCATGCCAAAGACGAGGTTGATGTGGTCGAGGCCCGGCTGGTGGCGGTATTCGTAAATGTAGCCCGGCGCCCAGAACGCCATGCCTCCTATCGCGAAGGTCATCGCTGTCATAGCCAGCGTGTTCAGCACATAGGAGGGAGTCTTGAGCAGGCGCATATATTCAGCCTTCCCGATGTGTGGCTTTTTCTCCGCGGTCTTCGCCGCCCCGTGCCGCGGGTCTTTCATGAACAGGCAGAGCGCACCGAGCAGCAGCCCCGGCGGCATCACCAGGTAAAATGCCCAGCGCCAGCCATACATCGCGTTCACCTTTCCACCCAGCACGTAGCCAAGGGCGCTGCCCACCGGAATCGCCATGTAAAACAGGGACATCACGCGCCCCCGGATTTGCAGGGGAAAAAGATCGGAGATGACTGTGGGTGCGGCAGGCCCGTAAGCCGCCTCCCCCACCCCCACAAACAAACGGGTGATGAGCAGGATCGCAAACGTCGCGGCCAGGCCCGAGCCTGCGCTGGCCATGCTCCAGATCACCACGCCAAAACAGATGATATGCCAGCGGGAGATGCGGTCCGCCAGAAATCCAAAAACCGGCGCAAGCAGCATGTAACTCAACAGAAATGCGGTGGCCAGCCAGCCCGTCATCGCCCGGGCATTGAGATCGCCGGGCAGGAAAAATGTCTTCCGGATTTCAGGCTCCACCGCAGCGAGCACCTGCCGGTCGATGTAGTTGAAAAGGTTGATGCAAAGGAGCAGCGCGAGCGCACTTTTCGCGCCCGGCCTTGCTGAATGGGTTTCCTCGCTCACGGCGCGCAGATTGCCTTATGGAACGGTTCGCCGCCATTAAAAACTTTTGCAGGCCCCGCCTTCCTGATTCAATCGCCCGAAATGTTGCTATCCCTCGGAAAACTGATCGCCCGCTGCGTTTACCGCGTGACAACGCGGGGTTTGGAGAATCTGCCGGAAGGCGGTTTCCTGCTGCTGCCAAATCATGTGACATGGGTGGACGCGATCGTGCTGCAAGTGGCGTGTCCGCGGCAGATCCAGTTCATTGTTTTTGAAGAAATTTACAAGCAGCCGGCCCTGAACTGGTTTTTCCGGCTGATCAAGGCGATCCCGATTTCCCCGCGCCACTCGAGAGACGCGGTGCGCGAGGCGGCCGGGCGCATCAAGCAGGGCGAGGTGGTCTGTATTTTTCCCGAAGGGGAACTGTCGCGATCGGGCATCCTGCTGAAATTGAAGCGCGGCTATGAATTGATCGCGCGCGAGGCGAATGCACCGGTGGTGCCGGTGTGGCTCGACCAGTTGTGGGGATCGATCTTTTCGTATTACGGGGGAAAGTATTTCAATAAAATCCCGCGCCATATTCCGTATCCCGTCATGGTGGCATTCGGCGAGCCGCTTGCGGCAGACAAGGCGGGCATCGCCACGGTGCGGCAGAGGATGCTGGAACTCGGCGAGATGTGCTACGAGCAGCGGCCCATCCTGCAGGGACACCTCGGCGAGGCTTGTCTGCGCGGATTGAAGCACAAGCAGTTTGACGTGGCGCTTATCGACGGGATGGACCACAGCAAGCTCACGCACGGGATGCTGCTCGCGGCGGCAATCACACTGAGCCGTTATCTCAGGAAAAAGTGCAAAAACAAACGCATCGCCGCGGTGCTGCCGAACAGCAAGGGGGCTGTGGTTGCGAACCTGGCAATCATCCTTGCGAACAAAATACCGGCGAACCTGAATTTTACCGCCGGACGGGCCTCGCAGGAGGCGGCAATGCGTATCGCGAATCTCGAGGACGTCATTACAGCGGTCGCGTTTGCGAAAAAATTTCCGGATTTTCCATATCCGAAAAACGTGATGAACCTGGAGGAAATCCTCCCGAAAATGAAGCCGGAAATCGTGATCTGGCGCGCACTCATTTTCCTGCTGCCATGGCGTTTGCTGGCGTTGCTGCTGCGCCTGCCACGACATGGGGGGCACGAGGAGGCGGTTGTGCTTTTCACGAGCGGCAGTTCCGGAGAACCGAAGGGCGTGGTGCTCAGCCATCGCAATATTCTCGGCAACGTGTCGCAATTTTCACTCATGGTGAACATGACTCGCGAGGACACTGTACTCGCGTGCCTGCCATTTTTTCACAGCTTCGGATGCACGGTCACGCTGATGTTCCCGTTCATCGAGGGTATCCGGCTCGTCACGTATCCCAATCCGCTCGACGCCGCCAAAAATGCGGCCCTTATCAAACGTTACAAAATCACGATGCTGCTCGCCACGCCGACATTCCTGCGCTCCTACATGCGGCGCGCGGAACCGGAGCAACTGGAGTCGCTGACCCTGATCGTGACCGGCGCGGAGAAACTGCCGCGAGAACTGGCCGATGCGTTCCATGAGCGCTTTGGCAAGGAAGTGATGCAGGGCTACGGGCTTACGGAGACAGCCCCTGTGGTAAGCGCGAATCTGCCGGAGCCGCATGCGGCACGCCCCGGCGACAGCGTCCAGCCATCCACACGTGCCGGATCGGTGGGCAAACTC
>Ga0068860_100000384_pt1 | contig 57893 bp, 56 predicted proteins | sample KBSSwiS32_FD_66597 | JGI IMG/M metagenome (GOLD analysis project Ga0068860, IMG submission 66597) | Switchgrass rhizosphere microbial communities from Kellogg Biological Station, Michigan, USA - KBS Switchgrass S3-2 | ecosystem: Host-associated > Plants > Roots > Rhizosphere > Soil ... | reverse complement strand
ATTGCCCAACACGGCATGCGCAATTCCAACTGTGTGGCCATCGCACCGACGGCGACCATCAGCAACATCGTCGGCGTCGACGCGTCAATCGAGCCGTGCTTTGGCAATCTGTCGGTCAAGAGCAACCTGTCTGGCGAGTTCACCATCGTCAACGAGTACCTGGTGCGCGATCTCAAGCGTCTGAACTTGTGGGACGACGTGATGGTGATGGACCTCAAGCACTTCGACGGCTCGCTGCGCCGCATTGACCGCGTGCCCGAGGAGATCAAGCAGCTGTACGCCACCGCGTTCGAGGTTGAGCCACAGTGGCTGGTGGAGGCCGCGGCGCGGCGCCAGAAGTGGATCGACCAAGCGCAGTCGCTCAACATCTACATGGCCGGCGCATCGGGCCGCAAGCTCGACGAGATCTACAAGCTGGCCTGGCTGCGTGGCCTGAAGACCACCTATTACCTGCGCACGATGGGCGCCACCCATGCGGAAAAATCAACCGTCAAGAGCGGCGCACTCAATGCGGTGCCGATGGCCGATGGCGCGGTGAGCGGCTTCTCTGCTGCCTCCGCATCACCCACAGCCGACGCACTGGACGACAGCGCGAGCGTGAAGTTCTGCTCAATCGACAACCCGGATTGCGAAGCGTGTCAGTGAGCGATCGAGCGCGTGTGCAGCAACGCCGCGTGACCACATGGCACGCATGCGCTGCGACGTGATCACTGCGCGAGCCTCGTTCAAACAGCAGTACCGATGCACAGGCGCAACAACGCAGCGGCGCAAATGTCAAGAAGTGCTTGGTGTTTGAACACAACACTCTCATAATCCGCAACCACAGGAAGCACTCACATGCTGGTCTGGGACGAAGACATCCGATCCACATCGACGATCACCCCCAGAAGCCCCGCACATCCCCACTCGGACGCTGTGCGGGCGGCGGCCCTCTCTTCCCCGCAGCTGCAGACCCTGCGCGCCGCAGAACCGCAAGTCTCCCCTCTGCCGTTCAAGCCGGCCGCGCCGACGGCCGGTGCACAGGCGCCCAGCACGCGCCGCGTCAACGTCGCCGAGAAGCGCATCATCAATGGCCAGACCGACGTCAACCAGCTGGTGCCGTTCAAGTACAAGTGGGCCTGGGAGAAGTACCTCGCCACCTGCGCCAACCACTGGATGCCGCAAGAGATCAACATGTCGCGTGACATCGCGACCTGGAAGGATCCCAACGGTCTGACGGAAGACGAGCGCCGGCTGATCAAGCGCAATCTCGGCTTCTTCGTCACAGCCGACTCGCTGGCGGCCAACAACATCACGCTGGGCACCTACCGCCATATCACGGCGCCGGAGTGCCGCCAGTTCCTGCTGCGGCAGGCCTTCGAAGAGGCGATCCACACCCACGCCTACCAGTACATCGTGGAGTCGCTGGGCTTGGACGATGGCGAGATCTTCAACGCCTACCACGAGGTCGCGTCGATCCGCGACAAGGACGAGTTCCTGATCCCGTTCATCGACGCGATCATGGATCCGAACTTCAAGACCGGCACGCCCGAGGCCGATCAGACGCTGCTGAAGTCGATCATCGTCTTCGCCTGTCTGATGGAGGGGCTGTTCTTCTACGTCGGATTCACGCAGATCCTGGCGCTGGGCCGCCAGAACAAGATGACCGGTGCGGCCGAGCAGTACCAGTACATCCTGCGCGATGAGTCGATGCACTGCAACTTCGGCATCGACCTGATCAACCAGATCAAGCTCGAGAACCCGCACTTGTGGACGCCGCAGTTCCGCGCCGAGATCAAGGCGCTGTTTCTGAAGGCGGTGGAGCTCGAATACCGCTACGCCGAGGACACGATGCCGCGCGGCGTGCTGGGCCTCAACGCATCGATGTTCAAGGGCTATCTGCGCTACATCGCCAACCGGCGCGCTACGCAGATCGGCCTGGAGGCGCTCTTCCCGAACGAGGAAAACCCGTTCCCGTGGATGAGCGAAATGATCGACCTCAAGAAGGAACGCAACTTTTTCGAAACTCGCGTCATCGAGTACCAATCCGGTGGCGCGCTGACCTGGGACTGATGCACGGCGCTTCTCAAGCGCAGTGACGCTGGGTCGATAGAGAGATCAAGATTGGTGGGCGGCGAAATCGTCGACGTCAGAAACGACGAACGCCACCCCCGCCCCATTCACCGATGGGGGATCGACCAACGGCGCGAGCCGATGGTGATGCTCAACGGTGAATCGCCGACCTGCAGAAGCAGCGCGGTGTTTTTGTCAACTTGATCAAGGAGATCGAAATGGCAACTGCGAAGAAGAAGGCTCCGGCCAAGAAGGCAGCGAAGAAGAAGGCCCCGGCCAAGAAGAAGGCCCCGGCCAAGAAGTCGGCTGCGCGTAAGGCGCCTGCGAAGAAGAAGGCTGCCAAGAAGAAGGCTGCCAAGAAGAAGGCCCCTGCGAAGAAGAAGGCTGCCAAGAAGAAGAAGGCGCCTGCCAAGAAGAAGGCCGCCAAAAAGAAGGCTGCCAAAAAAAAGCCGGCTAAGAAGAAGGCTGCTTCAAAGAAGAAGGCGCCAGCCAAGGCTGCGCCTGCGGCAGCGGCTGTTCCCGCTGCGAAGACCGCGTTGAGTCCCGCCGCGGCTTGGCCTTTCCCTACGGGAAACAAGCCCTGAGCACGAAAAACTCGAACGCAAAGCCCGGTGATTGCCGGGCTTTTTTTTTGCAGGTCTTATGTTCCGCTCACGTCACGAATCATTTGAATGAGTCCAGCCACCAACTCCTTCTGAGCGACCCTGTAAGCCTCGACTTCGCTCTGAGCGCGGACGCGGAAGTGAGTAGCTAGCTGTTCATTGCCAATAGCATCAAAGATCGATGCTAGGCGGCAGCATACGTACACACGGTCGTCCGGATCGGTGGATCGTGTCAACGCATCCTGAGCAGAGCGAAGATTGAATTCCAGTAAAGTGGAATCAGACAAGTGCAAAGCACATGTTGCTAAGTCTACGTAGTGGACCGCGTGCGCTCTACTTGGTAGTTCACCAACTTTGATTTTCAACAATGTGGCGAGCGCCTCTTGGTATTTCCGGTCAACGATAAGTATTTGAGCGACGACGTGCGGCAGGAAACTTGCAAACGATCTCGTTCCAACTGCTAGGTCATACGCTAGAGCAGAACTGGCCTCCATGTTGGCGCGCTGCGCTTCCTCTGGCGCATGCTCTCCCAGAGCACTGGCAAGCTTCAGATTGCATGCTCGAAACGCTGCTACGTTGTGGAGCATTGCGCTGATGGCGGGTTCGTCACCTTCTACTGTTGCGTGTTGGCGGGCTCGTTCGTACCACGGCCGCGCTAAGTCAAATCGCCCTCCGAGATGAAATGCATCTGCTACTACTAGTGATGCCCTAGCCTGAGCCTGGTGATCGTCATGTGCCGCGAGTTGTAAAGACTCTCTAAGCATTTCCAACATCTGAATGAAATGCCTAGTGTTGAAGTAGTAGAGAGCTAGCCACGCAGCGCATGTTGGCCGTGCGGCGCAATTAGGAGAGGCTGCGGCAACGGCATAGGCTCGCAGCAGACGATCCACTCCTAGGTCCGCTTCACCCGAGAAGTATTTAAGAATTCCCTCAGTGAGCATGAGCCAGGCAGCAACCTCGGGCTCAAGTGAATTCCCGAACTCCGATCGAACACTTCCGATTGCACCCAGCGCTTCGGTGGTCTCCCCTTGTCTCGCGTGGTGTGACGCTTGGCGGCACATAGAGCGAGCCCAGACCAGTCGGTCGGTCGTGGAGCGACTTATCGCCCTGAGTTCTCGAAGCAGCTTCGATTCCATTTCGCGCTAACTCAATAGGGCAAGCGAAGCTTCCCCATACCTTCTCGCAGTTTGAGCGATCACTTCCGGCAGCAGGACCGGTGCGGGTGCCTTCTTGTTCCACGGGCTCTCGGCAATGCGCACACCTTCCAACCAATCCCTCAAATACTGCTTGTCATAGCTGGGCGGCGATCCCCCGGTTCGATACGAGTCCACCGGCCAGAAGCGAGAGGAATCCGGAGTCAGCACCTCATCCATCAACGTCAAGACGCCGTTGGCGTCGAGGCCGAACTCGAACTTCGTGTCGGCGATGACGATGCCTTTCGTCAATGCATATTCAGCGGCCTGCCGGTACAGCTCAATCGCAATGCGCCGCACGTTGTCGGCCAATTGCGGGCCGATCAACTCTTGGGTCTGCGCAAACGAGATGTTCTCGTCGTGCGCGCCGGCTTCGGCCTTGGTAGCCGGTGTGAAAATCGGTTCGGGCAGCTTGGCAGCCTGCGTTAGGCCGCCTGGCAGCGTGATGCCGCACACCGTTCCCTGCTGCTGGTACTCCTTCCATCCGGATCCAGCCAGGTAGCCGCGCACCACGGCCTCGATCGGCAGCGGCTTGAGCCGCTTCACCAGCATCGAGCGGCCCTGCACCTGCGGCACCTCGTCGGGCGCGACAACGCTTTCGGGCGCGATGCCGGTGAGGTGGTTGGGCACCACGTGCCGGAGCCTGTCGAACCAGAACAAGGCCATGCGGGTGAGCGTCTCGCCCTTGCCGGGGATAGGCTCGCTCATCACGACGTCGAATGCCGAGATGCGGTCGCTGGCCACCATCAGGATGCGGTCGTTGCCCACCGCGTAGTTGTCGCGCACCTTGCCGCGGGCGATCAACGGAAACGAATGCAGGTTGGACTCGTACAACGCGCGGGTCATGGTGCCGTCCATCGCCGTCGCAGCGGCGGATCAAAGCGCTATTGTGCCCAGAGCCTGCGCCGCTCAACGTGCGGACGAAAGGCACAGCCCGGGCGTCGCCGACGAGACAAGGCCCGCCGGCTCACAGAGCGGGCGGGCCTCGCTTGGAAGCTTGCCGTCGACGGGCGCGTCAAACCACCGTTTGAGCCAGCTCGCCGCGCTTGTACTTTTGGGCCATTGCCGGCAGCGGCACCGGTTTGATCTTGCTCGCCTGGCCCTCACAGCCGAACTGCAGGTAGCGCTCCTTGCAGATGCGGTAAGCAGCTTCACGCGCCGGCTTCAGCCACTCTCGGGCATCGAACTTCTCGGGGTTCTCGGCCAAGAACTTGCGCACCGCGCCGGTCATCGCCAATCGGATGTCGGTGTCGATGTTGATCTTGCGCACGCCGTGCTTGATCGCTTCCTGGATCTCCTCGACCGGCACGCCGTAAGTCTCCTTCATCTGCCCGCCAAACTGGCGGATCTGCTCCAACAGATCCTGCGGCACGCTGGAGCTTCCGTGCATCACCAGATGGGTGTTCGGGATCCGGCGGTTGATCTCCTTGATGCGATCGATCGCCAGGATGTCGCCGGTAGGTTTGCGGGTGAACTTGTAGGCGCCATGGCTCGTGCCGATCGCGATCGCCAGCGCGTCGAGCTGCGTGCGCTCGACGAAGTCAGCCGCCTGCTCGGGGTCGGTCAGCAGCTGCTCGCGCGTCATCGTTCCTTCGGCGCCGTGCCCGTCCTCCTTGTCACCCTTCATCGTCTCCAACGAGCCCAGGCAACCGAGCTCACCCTCCACCGTGATGCCCTGCTCGTGCGCCATCGAGACGACCTTGCGCGTGACGTCGACGTTGTAGTCGTAGGTGGCGATGCTCTTTCCGTCGGCCTGCAGCGAGCCGTCCATCATCACCGAGCTGAAGCCGAGGCCGATGGCGCCCTTGCAAACGTCCGGGCTCTGGCCGTGGTCCTGGTGCATCACCAGCGGCACCTGCGGGTAGCCTTCCAGCGCCGCCAGGATGAGGTGTTTGATGAACGGCTCCCCGGCGTATTTGCGCGCACCGGCGCTGGCTTGCAGGATCACCGGCGCACCGACCTCGGCGGCGGCGGTCATCACCGCCTGCACCTGCTCGAGGTTGTTGACGTTGAAGGCTGGAATGCCGTAGCCGTTTTCAGCGGCATGGTCCAGCAGCTGTCGCATCGAGACGATTGCCATGGTGTGAGGCCCTACAGGAGTGGATCGAGAAGGTCAGAACAGGGCGCGGAACACGCTGCACTGGCCCGTCAACCCAGCGATTTTACGAGGGGTCTCGTGGCGATCGCGACGCCCGCTCGTGGGAGCAAATCGCACGCCCAATCAGGGTCGGCCGAGGTGGTCAACCCACGCGACCGACCTTCAGCATGTTGGTGCCACCCGGGTAGCCCATCGGCTCGCCGCAGGTGATGGCATAAGTGTCACCGGGCTTCAGCACGCCGCGCTGCACCAGCAAGCGCTCGGCTTCCGCCAACGCTTTGTCGCGGTCGGTGAATGAGGGCATCAGGATCGGTTGCACGTTGCGGTACAGCGCCATGCGGCGCTCGGAGGTTGCCTTCGACGTGAGCCCGAAGATCGGCACGTGAATCAGATGGCGGCTCATCCACAATGCCGTGGAGCCGCTTTCGGTGAGCGCGATGATCGCCTTGCAGCCGAGGTGATGCGCGGTGAACAGCGCACCCATCGCGATGCTCTGGTCGATGCGGCCGAAGTGCTTGTTGGTGAAGTCGGCTTCGAGCCGCACTTCCTCGGCACGCTCGGCCTCCAGCGCGATCAGCGCCATGTGCTCGACGGTCTCCACCGGGTATTTGCCGGCTGCGGTCTCGGCGCTGAGCATGACGGCGTCGGTGCCATCGAGCACCGCGTTGGCGACGTCGCTCACCTCGGCACGCGTGGGCACCGGGTTGACGATCATGCTCTCCATCATCTGAGTGGCGGTGATGACCGTCTTGTCCAGCTCGCGTGCCATGCGGATCATGCGTTTCTGCAGCGCCGGTACGGCCGCGTTGCCGACCTCGATGGCCAGGTCGCCACGCGCCACCATGATCCCGTCGCTGGCGCGCAGAATGTTCTCCAGCTGCGGGATCGCCTCGCTGCGCTCGATCTTGGCGATCATCGCCGGCTTGTGGCGGTGTGATTCGCCGGCCACGTACGCGAGCTGGCGCGCCATCTCCATGTCGGTGGCACTCTTGGGAAAGCTGACCGCCACGTAATCGGCCTGAAAGGCCATCGCGGTCTTGATGTCCTCCATGTCCTTGGCGGTCAATGCTGGGGCGGTCAGGCCGCCGCCTTGCTTGTTGATGCCCTTGTTGTTGGACAGCAAGCCGCCGACCTTCACCTTGGTGTGCACGCGCTCCGCCTGTACCAGATCGACCGTCAGCACGATCAGGCCGTCGTTCAGCAGCAGCGTGTCGCCGGGCTTCACGTCGCGCGGCAGCTCCTTGTAGTCGAGGCCCACCGCCTGTTGGTCCCCGAGATCGCTGCGCGCTGCGTCGAGCACAAAGGGATCGCCCGCCTTCAGCATCACCTTGCCGTCGGCGAACCTGCCGACGCGGATCTTCGGGCCTTGCAGGTCGGCCATCAGCGCCACCGGCTTGCCCACACGCACCGCGGTGTCCCGAACCAGCTGCGCACGGTCGATGTGGTCTTTCGCCGCGCCGTGGCTGAAGTTCAAGCGCACCACGTCGACACCGGCGCGCAGCAACTGCTCGAGCACGCCGGGGTCGCTGGTGGCAGGGCCGAGTGTGGCGACGATCTTGGTGGCGCGGTTCACGGTGGTTGGCGTTTGTTGTTCAGGGTCGTTGGCGGCGGCATTATCGTGGTCGCCCTTGCGCGAGCCGTTAGCCGAGGGCGCGTCGCTGCAGGATTTCGAACGCCGGCAGCGTCTTGCCCTCGAGCACTTCGAGGAACGCACCGCCGCCGGTGGATATGTAGCCGATGTTCTTCTCGATGCCGTATTTGGCGATCGCTGCGAGCGTGTCGCCGCCGCCGGCGATGCTGAAGGCCGGGCTGGCGGCGATCGCGCGCGCGATCGCTTCGGTGCCTTTGGCGAAGGCATCGAACTCGAACACGCCCACCGGACCGTTCCAGACGATCGTGCCGGCAGACTTCAGCCTGGCTGCCAACTGCGCGGCGGTGCGTGGTCCGATGTCGAGGATCATCTCGTCGGCAAGCACGTCGCCGGCGGCCTTCACCGTGGCGCGGGCATCGGGCTTGAACTCGGTGGCCACCACCACGTCCTGGGGAATCGGCACCTCGGCGCCGCGCGCCTTCATCGCCTGCATCACCGCGCGCGCCTGTTCCACCAGGTCGGCCTCGGCGAGACTCTTGCCGATCGGCAACCCGGCGGCCGACATGAAGGTGTTGGCGATGCCGCCGCCGACGATCAGGCCATCGACCTTGTCGGCCAGACTCTGCAGAATCGTGAGCTTGGTGCTCACCTTGCTGCCCGCAACGATGGCCAGCAGCGGACGCTTCGGCGCCTGCAGGGCCTTGCCGATGGCGTCGATCTCCGCCGACAGCAGCGGCCCCGCGCAGGCCACCTTGGCAAACTGTGCGATCCCATAGGTGCTGCCCTCGGCGCGGTGAGCGGTGCCGAATGCGTCGTGCACGAAGATGTCGCACAGCGACGCCATTCTGCGGGCCAGGCCTTCGTCGTTCTTCTTCTCGCCCTTGTTGAGGCGGCAGTTCTCCAGCAGCACCAGTTGGCCGGTCGCGACCTCGACGCCATCGACCCACTGGCTGCGCAGCGGCACCTCGCGGCCGAGCAACTCGGCCAGACGCCGGGCCACCGGTGCGAGCGAATCCTCGGCCTTGAACTGTCCCTCGGTCGGCCGCCCGAGGTGCGACGTCACCATCACCGCCGCACGGGCGTCCAGCGCCATACGGATGCACGGCAGCGACGCGCGGATGCGCGTGTCTTCGGTGATGCGCCCGGCATCGTCGAGCGGCACGTTGAGGTCGGCGCGAATGAACACACGCTTGCCGGCGACGCCGCCTTGCGCGATCAAGTCTTGGAAGCGAAGGATTTTCATGGGTGCAGGATGGTTCGGATTCTCGTGGCTTTGCCACACACGCTACCAGCCTAGCGTCAGGCGCAGTGCCAGCAGCACGGCTGTGCCCGCGACGATCGTGCCGAACATGTCGCGTCGCCAGAAGAACCAGGTGGTGGCGGCGATCGCGCCGTACAACCGCGCGTCCTTCCAGGTGGTGATCACGTGGCCCTGGGTCATCACGATCTCGGGCGCGACCACGGCGACCATCGCGGCCAACGGCGCGTAGCGCAGCCCCTCGTTCAACCACGGGGGCACAGGCAGCTGGGAGCGCTGCAGGAAAAAGAAGCCGCGGGTGAGCAGGGTGATCGCTGTCATGCCGACGATCACGAGCACCAGCTCCCAGCTGCTCATGCGGCCTCCTTGGCGGCGTGGCGCGGGGGCTTCGGCCCCAGGTTGTCGAGCAGCACGCCCACCGCCACCGCTGCGGCGATCGCCACCAGGATGTTCAAGCGCAGCGGCAGCGCAAAGGCGGCCACCGCGGCACAGGCGGCCACCGCGGCGGCGATCCAGGTGGCGCGATCGGTCACCATCGTGTAGGTCAGTGCCAGCAGCGCGGTCGTGCCGGCGAAGCTCAGTCCCCACTGCATCGGCAGGTGATGCGCCAGTGCGATGCCCGACAGCGATGACAGCTGCCACGACCCCCAGTTGACCGCCATGCCGCCCCAGAAGTACGGCCACTGCTCCGGGGCGGGCCGCGGGTCGGGAAAGCGTCGCACGAAGGTGAAGTAGTTCAGGTCGGCGCTGAAGTACGCCACCACCAAGCGCCAGCGCAGCGGTAGATGCACCCAGTACGGCCGCCATTGCAAGCTGAAAATCACGAAGCGCAGGTTGACGCATACCACGGTGGCCCACACCACCCACAGCGGGGCGCCGCTGCTCAGCAATGGCAACGACGCGATCTGTCCGGTGCCCGAGAAGACCACCAGTGACATCACCACCGCCCAGGCGGTGCCGAGGCTGCTGTTGGCCATCGCCACGCCGGCCACCAGGCCCCAGGCCGAGATGCCGAGCGCGACGCCGGCCATCTCGCGTGCGCCACGTCGAAACTCCGCGTGGCGCCACAAGGCCGGTGCACCGGCCACGAACTCCATCATGCAGCGATTGTCCTACGGCGCCCGGCTGGACCGAGAACACCGCCTTTTCGCCGTCAGCGCTTGCGCACGCGGCCGGACCCGGCCACCGCCGTCTGCAGTGACGGCTCGCCGCTGTAGGTGACGTCACCGGAGCCGGCGATGTTCACCGTGAGAGCGCGCACAGCCTGCACATCGGCTCCGCCGGAGCCGGAGATGCTGACGCGTACGCTGTCAGCCTGCAGGCGTGCCGCGTCGATGCGGCCCGAGCCGGCCAGGCTGGCGTCGCAGCGCGTCGCCTTGCCAGCCAGGGTGGCCTGGCCCGATCCGTTGAGCGCCAGCGACAGTTCGTCAAGTTGCAGGGCCTTGGCACTCAACCCGCCCGACCCACGGAGAGAGACCGACAACCTGGTGCCCTGCAGCGTGTCGACCGCGATGTCGGCTGATCCGGCGCTCGACAACGCCTGGACCACCGGGGCCGTGACCTCGACCCAGACGCGATTGCGTGTGTGCACCGAGACACCGTGCTGCCAGCGCAGTCGCAACGTCTGCTGGTTGTCGACCTCGCTCTGCAGCAGGCTCAGCAGATTGCCGTCGGCATGCACCACCACTGATGCGGGGCTGCCCTGGCGCAGCTCGAGGCCGATCGAGTCCTGCACCGCAATGGCGGTGAACGCAGCAGTCGTGCGTGCCTCGCTTGCGGGCTGTCCGTTGCCCGTCACCGGCTGCGCGCTGGTTGCGGTGCTGACAGCGACCAGCGCCGCCATCAGCCAGGCGCTGCGCAGCCACATCCGGCGCGACCCGGTGGCCGAATGTTGTGCGATGGGTTGAGCGTGGATCATTGGCGGCCTCGAAGATAGAGGCGCCATCATGCGCAAGCCACTGGCCGTTGTGGCGCCGTGCGACGCACTGCGGTTGGCCGCGACGAGGCGGCGCAGCCAGGCTTGAGCCGGTGCGGCTCAGGAGTCGCTCTTGCGCGACTTCTCGTGGCCGACGCTGCCGCTGTCCTTGCCGCGCGGCTTGTCAGCGGTCTTGTCGCTCGACTTCTCGGCCTTGTCCGTGCGGTCGGGGGCCTTCTCGGCTGGAGGGTCGCCGCCGCGCGCGCCCTTGCGCGCTTCGCCGTCGTTGGCTTGTGCAAGCGTCTCGGCACTGAGTTGCGGGACCACCGGCTCGAGCTTGTTCTCGCGCATGTAGTCGTTCATTTCGCGCCAGCCGGCGTACACCGCCGATTTGTCGGCGCGACGGTTCAGCAGGTAGCAGTCTTCGATCGCGCGACCGGCGTGGCGGCATGCGCCGCCAATCGCCTTGCCGTCGGCTTCGCGGCGTGCCGTGGCGGCCTCGGCCACTTCGTTTCCGAACAGGTTGCAGCCAGCCGCGGCGAGGGCGGCCAGCAGCGCTGCAGCGGACAAACGTGCTTGCATGGCGGGCGTGTGTTGACGGGGACGCCTTCGGTATCGGCAGCCGCCGCCCGAACTTGAGCGGCGGCGTTCGCGGCGCTCAGCGGCCGGCTGCCATCGCCAGCAGGCGCTCCACCCGCTCTTCGGTCGATGGGTGGGTCGAGAACAGGCCGCGCAACCCGCCGGCGGACAGCGGGTTCATGATCATCATTTGCGCGGTCTCGGGGTGCCGCTCGGCAGCCATCATCGGGATGCCCTGCGCATGGTGATGGATCTTCTGCAGTGCCGCAGCGAGTGCCTGTGGATCGCCCGAGATCTCGGCGCCACCTCGGTCGGCTTCGAATTCGCGCGCGCGGCTGATCGCCATTTGGATCAGGCTGGCTGCCAGCGGCGCCAAAAGGGCCACCAGGATGCCGGCGATCGGGTTGGCCGGCCGGCCCTCGCTGTCGCGGCCGCCGAAGATCATCGCGAAATTGGCCAGCATGCCGATCGCGCCCGCCATCGTCGCGCTGATCGTCGAGATCAGGATGTCGCGATGCCGCACGTGCGCCAGCTCGTGCGCCATGACGCCTCGCAACTCGCGCTCGCTCAGCAGCTGGATGATGCCGGTGGTCGCCGCCACCGCCGCATGCTCCGGATTGCGCCCCGTGGCAAACGCATTGGGGGCTTGCTCGTCAATCAGGTACACGCGCGGCATCGGCAGGCCGGCGCGCTCGGCCAGCTCGCGCACAAGTCGCACGAACTGTGGTGCGGTGCGCTCGTCGACTTCGTGCGCATTGGTCATGCGCAGCACGATCTTGTCGCTGAACCAGTAGCTGAAGAAGTTGAGTCCGAGCGCGATCACCAGCGCCAGCATCATGCCGCTGCGCCCGCCCCACATCTGGCCGAGAAACATGAACAGCGCGGTGATGGCCGCCATCAGAATCGCGGTCTTCATCAGATTGAACATGGTCGGTCGGTCCTCGCGGTTGGAACGGTGTTGCCGCCATAGATGCGGCTGTCGGGCCGCAGTTCAATCGGCAGGGCAGGGCAGGCGTTGGCCGAGCGCCGGCGCGCCAGCCGCCAAGCACTGCGCGGCCGGCAAACGACGTCCGCCGGGCTTCTGCAGCTCCACCAATTCGAGGCCGCCGTCGCCACAGGCCACCACCAGCGGCTCGGGCAGCGTGCTCAGCACCTCGCCGGGAGCGCCCTGCGACCCGGGCCGCACCGTGGCGCGCCACACTTTCAGCACGACACCGCGGTCGTCCAGCGTCGCACCGGGGAACGGGTCGAACGCGCGCACCCGGCGCTCGAGCAGCATCGCGCCCGCCCGCCAATCGAGCGCAGATTCACGCTTGTCGATCTTGGGCGCGTAGGTCACGCCGTCGACCGATTGCGGCAGGCCGATCAGGGGGCCATCGGCCATGCGGGCGAGCGCCTCGACCACCAGCTCCGCACCCACTGGGGCCAGCCGATCATGCAAGGTGGTGCTCGTATCGGTCGGCTCGATCGGCACTGTGTGCGCCAGCAACACGTCGCCGGTGTCGAGCCCGGCGTCCATCTGCATGATGGAGATGCCGGTGTCGCGGTCGCCCGCCTCGATCGCGCGTTGGATCGGAGCCGCACCGCGCCAGCGCGGCAGCAACGACGCGTGGATGTTGATGCAGCCCCGACGCGGCAGTTCCAGCAGCCATGGCGGCAACAGCAACCCGTAGGCGGCCACCACCATCACCTCGGGCGCCGTGGCGATCAGAGCGTCGCGCGTCGCTTTGGCATCGGCGGCGAAGCGCCCGTCCAGCCGCAAACCGCTGGGCTGCAGCAGCGGCAGACCGCGTTGCGACGCCAATTGCTTGACCGCCGATGGCTGCAGCTTCATGCCGCGCCCCGCGGCCCGATCGGGCTGCGTCAGCACCAAAACCAAGTCGTGGTCGGCAGCGACGATGGCTCGCAACGACGTGGCGGCGAACGCCGGTGTTCCGGCGAACGCGATCTTCATCGCCTGGTCTCCACATCCAGCACGCCGCCGCTGAGGCGCGGCGCGATCATGCGCGCTGGCGTTCCTGCTGCTCCTCACGCGTGCGCTTCTGCATCTTGACGCGGATGCGCTCGCGCTTGAGCGGACTCAGGTACTCGACGAACACCTTGCCCAGCAGGTGATCCATCTCGTGCTGCACGCAGACCGCGGTGAGGCCTTCGACGCGTCGCTCGAATCGCTCGCCGTCGCGATTGAGCGCGGCCACCGTGACCGCAGCGTGGCGCTCCACCTTGTCGTAGATCGCCGGTACCGACAGGCAACCTTCTTCGTTGAACACGCGCTCCTGGCTGTGCCACACCAACTCGGGGTTGATCAGCACCAGTGGCTGGTCGCGCTGCTCGGAGGTGTCAATCACGATCACGCGCTCGTGCACGTCGACCTGCGTCGCAGCCAAACCGACGCCGTCGGCGGCGTACATCGTTTCGAGCATGTCGTCGATCAGACGGCGGATGCGCGCATCCACGTTCGTCACCGGGTCGGCGACCTTGTGCAGCCGGGCGTCGGGGTAGCGCAGGATCGTCAGAAAGGCCATGGCTCAGAGCGGTACAGGTGGATACAGCGCGCCGCCGTGTGGACCACTTGCAACGGGCAATGGTGTGATGGGCTGCACACGTTGGCGTTTCAGCGACTGCTTTCGTTGCGGCATCAAGGGTTTATGGGCAGAATCTTCTGCGACGCATGAGCATTGTCGCCGCTTTGATTGCGGCACGCAGCCATGTCAGCCAAGCGCCTGGACCCGGGCCGGGATTTTGGCATTGCCTACCAGCGGAGACCGAGTTCATGAGCCGACCCCAATCCCACAGTCATCCCCGTCTGCGGTTGTCCTTGTGGGTTGGTGCTGCGATCGCGGCGTTGTGCAGTCCGGTGCCAGCCGCGAACTGGCCGGTCACCACCGAACAGCGCGACACCGCCAATCAAGTGGCACAGGCCGGCGTACCGCTGAGCGAGCTGGCGCCCAACGCGCCCGATTCGCACACGGTGGTGCGCGGCGACACGCTGTGGGACATCTCCAAGCTGTTCCTGCGCTCGCCTTGGCGCTGGCCTGAGCTGTGGGGCATGAATCTCGATCAAATCAAGAACCCGCACCTGATCTATCCGGGCCAGATGCTGTCGCTGGTCAAGGTGGGCGACCGCGCGATGCTGCGGGTCGCGCAGCCGGTAGGCACCGGTGGCGACGCAGGCAACACGGTCAAGATGTCCCCGCGTGTGCGCACCGAGACGCTCGACAACGGTGCGATCCCCGCGATCCCGCTGCACCTGATCGGCCCGTTCCTCAACGAAGCGGTGGTGTTCTCCACGAATGAACTCGCTACCGCGCCACGCATCGTGGCGTCGCAGGAGGGTCGTGTGTTGCTGTCGCGTGGCGAAACCGCCTACGTACGCGGCGACCTGAAGGGCAACCGCGACTTCCGCGTGTTCCGCGACAGCACGCCGCTGGCCGACCCCGATACCGGCGAAGTGCTGGGTTACGAAGCGCGCTATGTCGGCACTGCCGAGTTCGTGCGCGACGGCGGGTTGCAGGCGTCGCTCGACGACAAGAGCGCGCAGATCGTGCCGGCTACGTTCAAGATGACCAGCATCCGCCAGGAGGCCGGCATCGGCGACCGTCTGGCCCCGGTGCCCCAGAGCGACTATGCAGCCTACGTGCCGCACGCACCGGCGCAGGCGATCAAGGGTCGCATCATCTCGATCTACGGTGAGGCCATCTCGGCCGGACAGAATCAGATCATCACGTTGAACCGTGGCGCGAAGGACGGCCTCGAGCGCGGTCACGTGATGGCGCTGTGGCGCGATGGGACGCTCAGGCCTGACACCACCGATCCGTCGCGCCCGCTGATGAAGCTGCCCGACGAGCGCATCGGCACGTTGTTCGTCTTCCGCGTCTTCGATCGCGTCTCCTACGCGCTGATCATGCAGTCGGAAGATCCGGTGAAGCCGGGCGATCGCTTCACCCAGCCCTGACGGCCCGGCGCACTGACTGCGGCGCGCATGGCGCCCGACGTTGCCGACGAGCTCGCGGCGTGGCTGCGCCTGCTGCTGACACCGGGCATCGGTCGCGCCGCAGCGCGCCAGTTGCTCGCCACGTTTGGCACGCCGCAGGCGGTGTGGCAAGCGTCGCGCGCAGCGCGACAGGAGTGCCTGGGCCAAGGCATCGCGCACGATGAGCCGCCAGAGTCGCTGCGGTCAGCGCTCGCGACGCTGACGGCCTGGCTCGAAGGCGGCACGCAGCGCGACTGGGTGGCTTTGGGCGACCCGCGGTATCCGCAAGCATTGCTGCAGACCGCCGATCCGCCATTGTTACTCTACACACAGGGCGATCCCGCGTTGCTGGACCAGCCGTCCTTGGCGATCGTCGGCAGCCGCAATCCGACGCCGCAGGGCACCGAGAACGCCCGTGCCTTCGCCGAGCATCTGGGCCGTGTTGGATTGACCGTCGTCTCCGGACTGGCGCTCGGTGTCGATGGCGCGGCGCACATGGGCGCTTTGGCCGCAGGCGCCCCGACCATCGCGGTGGTAGGCACCGGCCTGGATCGCGTGTACCCGCGCGCGAACCGCGAGCTGGCGCAACGCATCGCGGAACGGGGCGTGATCGTCAGCGAGTTTGCGCTCGGCACCGAGCCGCTGGCGGCCAACTTCCCGCAGCGCAACCGCATCATCGCTGGCCTGAGTCTCGGCACCCTGGTGGTCGAGGCGGCGCTGGAGTCGGGCTCGCTGATTACGGCGCGGCATGCGCTGGAGGCCGGACGCGAGGTCTTCGCGATTCCGGGGTCGATCCATTCGCCGCAATCGCGCGGCTGTCATGCGTTGATCAAGCAAGGCGCCAAGCTGGTCGACGATGTGCGCGACGTTCTCGATGAATTGCGCTGGGCCTCCCCGCCCGATCGCGTCTCCCGGGCGGCATCGACGGAGTCCGCCGACGCAGCGCCCGACGCGTTGCTGGCCGCGATGGGATACGAACCGGTCGAAATCGATCAGTTGCAGGCTCGCACCGGGTGGCCGACCGCGCGCCTGAGTGCGCGCTTGCTCGAGCTGGAGCTGGGCGGTCAGGTGGCTCGATTGCCGGGCGGGCGTTATCAGCGTTCGGGCAAGGCCTGAACATCGGTCGGGTATAGTCGCCTCATGTTCGACGTGTTGGTGTACGTCTACGAGAACTACTGGCGCCCCGATGCCTGCCCGGAACACGATCAACTGACGCGCAAGCTATCGGCGGTCGGCTTCGAGAGCGAAGAGATCGAAGATGCGCTGACTTGGCTCGATGGACTGGCGCAAGGTGCGCTGGCCGCGGCGCACGCGCAGTCGGCACGGGGCATGCGGTTGTATACCAGCGCCGAGTGCGAGCTGCTGGGTGACGAAGCGGTTGGCTTCATCAGTTTCCTGGAATCCTCCGGTGTGCTCACGCCGTCGATGCGCGAAATGGTGCTCGACCGGGCGAAAGCTGCAGGCGAGGCGCCGATCGACCTGGAGCACCTGAAGATCATTGTGCTGATGGTGTTCTGGAGCCTTGGTGAGGAGCCCGACGCGCTGATCCTGGACGAGCTGTCGATCAGCGGCGATCACCGCTCGGTGCACTGAGCTTCGGCGGTCTGCGGTCTTTTCTTTCAGGACGGCACGCTGCCGCTTGGGCTGCGCCGCCTCGTGGTGAAACTAGTTGAGCAGCCGTGAAGGATCGGCGTCGAGCTTGGCCAGCGCGGTGCGCGTGGCCCGCACGGTGAGCGATTCGTCCTGCGCGGGGAGCAGCAGTCCGGCCTGCAGGAACGCTGCCAGCCGCTGCTGATGGAACAGCACACAGCGGCCCTGCGGCGTGACGAAGAGCGACAGCTGTTTGCGCAGGCCTTGCCAGGCCAGCTGCACGGCCTCGTTGCGGTTCCGGTAGTCAAGCATGTACCAGCTGCCCACCTGAAGCTCGCGTGCCCACGCCACCATCGCGGGCGTCGGCATGGAGCCGCCTTCGCCGACCACTTCGATCTCCGAGCTCTCGTGGCCCGACAGGTCGAGGACCATCGATTCGTCGATGTTGACGTTCTCGGCGTCGGGCAGCAGCTCTTCCAGCGACTCCAAACGTTCGGTCAGGTCGTCGATGCGCTCGCTGGAAATGATCGCGGCCTTGGCGGTGAAGGCCGCGGCCAGCGAATTGTTGAGCGTCTGGATGTGCTCGTCCTGTTTCTCCGAGCTCATGCCCGCCGAGGCCATGCCCTCGCGCAGCGTCTTGAGCAGCGGCGGCAGGCGGCGCAGCACCTCGGCCCGCTCCTCGCGCGTGACCTTCGCGCCGGCTGACCAAATGACGTCGGTGGCGGCGCGCTTCATCGCCTTGGTCTGCTCGGCCTGCGCGCCGTAACGCACGGCGGTGGTGGCCAGCACGTCCGCCCACACCTGAAACAGGAACTGGCGCACCTCTTCCTGCACCGGCACCTCGTTGAGCATCTTGCGCAGCTCGATCGTGTACTGGATCGCGAGCGTTTCGCGCTGCTCGATCTGCTGCGCCAGCGAGACACCTTTGCGGGTGGCCTCGTTCTCGTTCTTGAAGTAGTGCTCGAGAAACTTCTCGAACTCCACCAACACGGTCTGGAAAACGCGGCGCCCGGTATCGGGATAGGCTTCGACCACTTGAACGACGCGTTTCACTTCCTTGCTGAGCGCCTCGCCGGAGTTCTGGGTGGCCGACGAATCGAAGCCCATCACGCAGGCGCCCATGCGGTCGATCAGGCGCCGCGCCGGATGGTCGATGGTGGCAAAGAAGTCGGGCTCGGTCACCGCCACGCGCAGCGTCGGCATCTGCAGGCGCGCAAACCACACCCGGATGGTGGCGGGAATGCGATCTTCGGTGAGGATCGACTGGAACATCATCGCGACGATCTCGATCGTCGCGCGCTCCACCGGCGTGGCCGCTGCCTGCTTGAGCGCTTGCTTGCGCTGCTGCAGCTCGGCCAGCATCTGCGGCGTGCTGACCGGCGGTGCGTCGGCCCGATCGGTGCGCGGTGCCAGACGCTGCTGGACGTTGACCTGGGCGTTGTTGATCGCTTCGGCCAGCACCGGCGACACCGGCTTCATCTGCGCGGTGTCGCCAAAGCCCGGCAATTGCTTGCCCACCAGGCGGTTGAGGCGGCTCAGGATCTCGCCGGAATTCTCGCGGCGCAGCGGGCCGGTGCGCGTCATCAGCCGCGTCTCGTCGCCCACCCCGCGGGTGCCGCCGCCCAGGCCGCCGCGCACCGAGGTGGGGGTGCCGTCGCCGGGGTGGGCGCCGAATGCGCCCGAGAACATGCCGCCGGTGTTGACGCCCCGCGAGCGGCGGATCAGCGGGCGCAGATCGACCTCGGGCATGACCCGTTGTTCGATGAGCCACCGGTTGGCCTCGTGGTAGGCCTCTTCGATGATGTGCGCGAACTCCTCGTGCAACACAGGCTGGAGCTCGCGCCAGCCGTCCAGGCTCATGCCGGCATTGCGCCAGGCCTCGAGCGCCACGCGCGCCAGCACGTGGGCGCGCACCGGATCGTGGGCGTCGAGCTCGGTGCGCCGCTCCAGCGACGACAGCCGCGAACGCAGGTCGGCGAACTCCCAGGACGCGCGGTCCATCATCGCCAACGCCAGCCGCGACGTGAGGATTTCACGCTCGATGGTGTCGTCGTCCACCAACGACAGCCCACCGCTGCCCGGCAACGGGAGATCGGCGGCGCGAGCGGCCGACATCGACTGCCCCATCGCCTTGTACAAGCCGTCTGCGACGCCGTGCTGCCAGCCCACGCCGGCACGCTCCATGGCCTTGAACAGGTCGCGTCGCATCAGCACCACCGACGGCACTGCCGGTTTGTCGAGCAGCACGCGGGCGGTCTCCAGCACTGCGCTGGCGACGGCCGGCAGCGCCGCGATCAAGTGATCGGCATACAGCCGTCTGGCCTGCTGGGCGAGATGACTGGACGCTACGCCGGCGTTCATGTGGTGGTGGAGTCAGGTCTGGCCTACTCTACACCACGGCACCCGCATTGGGATCGTTGGGATCGCGGTCCTTGCCTGCGGTGCGGACCAAATCCTCGCGTTTGACGCCCAGCCACATCGCGATGGCGGCGGCCACGAACACAGACGAGTAAATGCCGAACAGGATGCCGATCGTCAGCGCCACCGCGAAGAAGTGCAAGGTCGGCCCGCCGAACAGCAACATCGCGAGCACCATCATCTGCGTCGAGCCGTGCGTGATGATGGTGCGGCTGATCGTGCTGGTGATCGCGTGATCGATCACCTCCCGCGTGTTCATCTTGCGGAATTTGCGGAACGCCTCGCGGATCCGGTCGAAGATCACGACCGACTCGTTGACCGAGTAGCCCAGCACCGCCAGCACCGCGGCCAGCACGGCGAGCGAGAACTCCCACTGGAAGAAGGCGAAGAAACCCAGGATGATGACCACGTCGTGCAGGTTGGCGACGATGGCGGCGATCGAGAACTTCCACTCGAAGCGGAACGCCAAGTACACCATGATGCCGATCACGACGAAGGCGAGCGCCTTCAGGCCGTCGGCATACAACTCGGCGCCGACCGCTGGCCCGACGAACTCGGTGCGCGACAGTCGGATCGGCTCCACGTCACCGGTGCCGGCGCAGGCGGTGCGGCTGACCTGTTCGCCTTGCGGCGTGGTGTATTGCCGTGCCACCAACCTGCCGCCTTCGTCGGTGCACAGGCGCTCGAAGACGCGCGCAGCCACGTCGCTTTGCTTCAGGTCGCCGCGCACCGGCAGCCGGATCAGCACGTCGTGCGAGGTGCCGAAGTTCTGCACCTGCACCTCGCCGAAGCCCAGTGTCTCGACGCTGGCGCGCGCCTTGTTGATGTCGGCCGCTTGCGTGTAGCTCACCTCCAGCACCGTGCCGCCGGTGAACTCGATCGACAGGTGCAGGCCGCGCGTGGCCAGAAAGAACACCGCGGCGGCGAAGGTGAGGAACGAGATGATGTTGAACACCAGCGCATGCCGCATGAACGGGATGTCGCGCTGGATGCGGAAGAACTCCATCGCGGCTCCTCAGCCCTGCTGCACCGGCGGCGTGCTGCCCTGCGGCCGCCACACCTGGCCAATCGACACGCTCTTCAGGCGCTTCTGGCGCCCGTACCACAGGTTGACCAGGCCGCGTGAGAACAAGACCGCAGAGAACATCGACGTCAGGATACCCAGGCAGTGCACCACCGCGAAGCCCCGCACCGGGCCGGAGCCGAACGCGAGCAGCGCGAGGCCGGCGATCAGCGTGGTCACGTTGGAGTCGAGGATGGTGGCCCAGGCGCGCTCGTAGCCGGCGTGGATCGCCGCCTGCGGCGGTGCCCCACCGCGCAGCTCCTCGCGCACGCGCTCGTTGATCAGTACATTGGCGTCGATCGCCATGCCGAGCGTGAGCGCGATCGCGGCGATGCCCGGCAGCGTCAAGGTGGCCTGCAGCATCGACAGCACCGCCACCAGCAGCAGCAGATTGAACGCCAGCGCGAGGGTCGAGAACACGCCGAACAGCAAGTAGTACGCGCACATGAACGCGGCGATCGCGGCGAAGCCATAGGTGACGCTGCGGAAACCCTTGTCGATGTTCTCCTTGCCCAGGCTCGGGCCGATCGTGCGCTCCTCGATGATCTCCATCGGCGCCGCCAACCCGCCGGCGCGCAGCAGCAGCGCCAGATCATTGGCGGCCTCTGTGGTGCCCATGCCGGTGATCTGGAACTGGTTGCCGAACTCACCCTGGATGCGTGCGACCGTCAGCACCTCGCCCTTGTTCTTCTCGAACAGAATCGCGGCCATGAAGTTACCGACGTTGGCGCGCGTCATCTCCAGCATGCGGCGGCCGCCCTTGCTGTCGAGCGTCACCGACACCGCGGGCTGGTTGTACTGATCCGGGCGCGGCTGCGCGTCGGTCAGCATGTCGCCGGAAGCCACCACCTCGCGGTAGACGATCACCGGCGCGCCGCGGCCGACGCCGAAGCGCTCGCGCCCGAACGGCACGGGCCCGCGCCCGTCGAGCGCCGCACGCGCCTCGGGCGTCATGTCGGCAAGGCGGAACTCGAGGTTGGCGGTGCGGCCGATGATGTCCTTGGCCTTGGCGGTGTCCTGCACGCCGGGCAGCTGCACGACGACGCGGTCGGTGCCCTGCTGCTGGATCACCGGCTCGGCGACGCCGAGCTCGTTGACGCGGTTGTGCAGCGTGGTGATGTTCTGCTTGAGCGCCTGCTCCTGCACGCGCCGCGCGGCATCGGGCTTCAGCGTGCCGGTGAGCTTGGCGTCGCTGCCGTCGCTGCCTTCGAGCCACTGCAGGTCGCCCATCTGCTCGGCCAACAGCGCCTGCGCCTGCGCCAGCGTCGTGCGGTCGCGAAAGCGGATCGTGATGGTTTCGCCGTCGCGCACGATGCCGCCGTGGCGCACGCCCTTGTCGCGCATCAGGCTGCGCAGGTCGCCGGCGTACGACTCGGCCTTCTTGGCGAGTGCCGCCTTCATGTCCACCTGCATCAGGAAGTGCACGCCACCGCGCAGGTCCAGGCCGAGGTACATCGGCAACGCATGCAGCTTGGTGAGCCAGGTGGGTGAGCGCGACAGCAGGTTCAGCGCGACGATGTGGCTGGGATCGCTGGGGTCCGGGTTGAGCGCCTTGGCGATCGCGTCCTTGGCCTTGATCTGCGTGTCGGTGTCGGCGAAGCGCGCCTTCGCCGAATTGCCTTCGAACTGCACGAAGTCGGCGCTGATGCCGGCGCCGCTCAACGCCGACTCGATGCGCGGCACGACGCCGGCGTCGAGCTTGAGCGTTGCCTTGCCGCTCGACACCTGCACAGCCGGTGCCTCACCGAAGAAATTGGGCAGCGTGTACAGCAGCCCCACCACCAGCGCGATCGCCAGCAGCAGGTACTTCCACAGCGGGTAGCGGTTCATCGCCGGTAGGAATCCAGCGCGTGCGACGAGCACGGCGCGGGCGCGCCCACGTCGACTCCATCGGGCGGTTGCCGCGCATCCGGCTGTGCCGGTCCGCAGGCAGCGCTCCCCGGTGAGGGAGGCGGCCGACAGGCCGCGACGGGGGCGGTCACTTCAGCGTGCCCTTGGGCAGCACCTGCACCACCGATGAACGCTGCACCTGCAGCTCGACGCCGTTGGCCACCTCGATGTGGAGGTAGGTCTCGCCCATCTTCGACACCCGGCCGAGCATGCCGCCCGAGGTGACGACTTCGTCGCCCTTGGCCAGAGCCTCGACCATCGACTTGTGCTCCTTCTGGCGCTTCATCTGCGGGCGGATCATGATGAAGTACAACACCACGAACATCAGCACGATCGGCAGCAGGCTGAACAGGCTCGATTCGCCGCCGCTGGCCGCGGGCGCCGTCTGTGCGAAGGCTTGCGAGATGAACACGGTGGATCCTTTGTGTGGCAGCGGCTCGGGGGCCAAGCCTGGGCAAAACGGCGAATTCTAAGCGGCCGCGGGCTCGCGTCAGAACAGCGCCATGCTGAGCTTGCGGCGGTATTGGTCGACGACCGGATCGCTCGGCGCGGCTGCCGGCTTGCCGGCCACCTCGAGCGTGCCCTTGGCCGCCTCGGGCGCGACCTTCGGCGCCGGCTTGCTCATCAGATCGAGGATCGCCACATAGGTTCGGCGCGCCAGCTGGTCGTTCCACTGCTTGTCGCGCATCACGATCTCGAGCAACTCGTCCATCGCCTCGGTGAAGCGGCCGGCCGCGAAATGACCCTGCGCCAGCTCGTAGCGCGCGTCGAAGTCGCGCCGGTTGGCCGCGATCGCCGCCTGCAGCGCAGCGCCACCGCGCAGCGATGGCGCCTGCTCGCAGGCCTGCAGCCACAGGCCGAGCGCGGCGATGCGGCCATCGAGCGGCGCCTTGGCGGCGACCGGGTCGTACGCCATGCGGGCCTGCTGCACCCGCTTCAGCTCGAGCAGCAGCTTCACGTAGTCGCAGCGCGCCGCATCGTTGCCCGGGGCCACCGCCACGGCCTGCTGCAGCTTGGCGAGCGCCGCCTCGGAGTCGCCCTCGGCCTCCAGCACCTCGGCCTCCTCGGCCTGGGCGTCGGCCTGCGCGTCTTCGCTGGTGGGCACGTGGCGATCGAGGAACTGGCGGATCTGCGCCTCGGGCTGCGCGCCGACGAAGCCGTCGATCGGCTGCCCCTGGTCGAACAGCACGCAGAACGGGATGCTGCGCACACCGAAGGCCTGGCTCAGTTGGCCGGCGATCTCGGGCTGCTCGTCGCTGTTGAGCTTGGCCAGCATGAAGCGGCCGGCGTATTCGCGCTCGAGCTTTTCGAGCACCGGGCTCAGCGACTTGCACGGGCCGCACCAGGGCGCCCAGATGTCGAGCAGCACCGGCGCACGCATCGAGGCCTGGATCAGTTCGGATTCGAAGTTCTGGATGGTGATGTCGATCATGGCGAGCCAATGTGCGAGCGGCACGCGGGCAGTCGCCGCGCGAGCCGGCATGTGAGGGTGCGGCGCCTACAATGCAAGTCCGTCAGCGCCGTTGCGAGAGCCCGTGTCGTCCACCGATTCCCCCGTCGTCGGCGTGCTGATGGGCTCGTCCAGCGACTGGGAGACCCTGCAGCATGCGGCTGCGATTCTCGCCGAGTTCGGCGTGCCGCATGAGTGCCGGGTGGTTTCCGCGCATCGCATGCCAGACGACATGTTCGCTTATGCGCAAGAGGCGGCCGGCCGCGGCCTGAGGGCGTTGATCGCGGGGGCCGGCGGCGCGGCCCACCTGCCGGGCATGCTGGCGGCCAAGACGGTGCTGCCTGTGCTCGGCGTGCCGGTGCCGAGCCGCCACCTGCAGGGCCTCGACTCGCTGCACTCGATCGTGCAGATGCCCAAGGGCGTGCCGGTGGCCACCTTCGCGATCGGCACTGCGGGGGCCGCCAACGCGGCGCTGTTCGCGGTGGCGATGCTGGCCAACCATGACCGCGCACTGCGTGAGCGCCTGGAGCAGTACCGCGCCGCTCAGACCGCCGCCGCGCGCGCGATGACGCAGGACTTGAAGTGAGCGCCGCGGCCGTGATCGCGCCGGGTGCTGCGCTCGGCGTGCTGGGCGGTGGGCAGCTCGGTCGCATGTTCGTGCACGCCGCGCAGCGGCTGGGCTACCGCTGCATCGTGCTCGACCCCGACGCCGATTCGCCCGCCGGCCGTGTCGCCGAACGCCACCTGCGCGCTGGCTACCTCGATGAGGCTGCGCTCGACACGCTGGCACGCGAGGCCGCCGCCGTGACGACCGAATTCGAGAACGTGCCCGCGCAGTCGCTGCTCCGGCTGGCCGAGCATGTGCCGGTGGCCCCGGGCGCTGCGGCCGTTGCCATCTGCCAGGACCGCGCGCTCGAGAAGGCGCTGTTCGCGCGCTGCGGCGTACCGTGCGCGCCGCATGCCGTGATCGACGGTGAAGCGGCGCTGGCCGCGGTATCCGATGCGCTGCTGCCCGGCATCTTGAAGACCGCGCAGCTCGGCTACGACGGCAAGGGACAGCGCGCGGTGACGGATCGCGCTCAACTGGCCGCGGCATGGCGCGAGCTTGGCGCCGTGCGCTGCGTGCTCGAGCGTCGCCTCGACCTGGCCTTCGAGATCAGCGTGGTGCTGGCGCGCAGTGCCGCGGGCGATGCGGTCGTTACCTATCCGCCGTTTCGCAACTTGCACCGCGACGGCATCCTCGCCGTCACGCACTGGCCGGCGCCGATCGATGCGGCGCTGGCGGCCAGGGCCGATGCCGCGGCGCGCGCGATCGCGCGCGCGCTCGACTACGGCGGCGTGCTGTGCGTCGAATTCTTCGTGGATCGGCACGGCACGCTGTACGCCAACGAGATGGCGCCGCGACCGCACAACTCGGGCCATTGCACGATCGACGCCAGCGACGTGAGCCAGTTCGAGTGGCAGGTGCGCACGCTGGCGCGCCTGCCGTTGCCCGCGCCGCGCGTGCAGGCCAGCGCGGTCATGCTCAATCTGCTGGGCGACCTGTGGCGCGACGGCGCGCCGCCCGACTGGCGCAGCGTGCTGGCCCTGCCCGGCGCGCACCTGCACCTGTACGGCAAGGCGCTGGCGCGACCGGGTCGCAAGATGGGCCACCTGACGCTCACCGCTGCCGACGCGGATGCCGTCGACGGTTTGGCCCGCGAGGCGGCGCAGCGCCTCGGTCTGCCCGCCTAATGAGGTCGGCGCCATGGCCATCGTCTCGGCATCGAGCGGCGAAGCGATCGAACTGGCCGCGCAGCGCCTGCGCGCCGGCGGACTGGTCGCGATGCCGACGGAAACCGTGTACGGGCTGGCTGCGCGCGCCGACGATGATGTGGCGGTGGCGCAGATCTTCGCGACCAAAGGGCGGCCGAGCGAGCACCCACTGATCGTGCACGTGTTCGGGCGCGACGAGGCACAGACGTTTGCGACCCACCTCAGCGCGGCCGCCACGCGGCTGATCGAGGCGTGCTGGCCCGGGCCGGTGACGGTGATCGTGCGGCGCGCGGCCGGGCGGGCCACCGCGGCGGCTGCGGGCGCGCCGACGCTCGCACTGCGCAGCCCTCACCACCCCGTGGCGCGAGCGCTGCTCGCGCGCTGCGCGCAGCTCGACATCGCCGGCTTGGCGGCGCCGAGCGCCAATCGCTTCGGGCATGTGAGCCCGACCACCGCAGCGCATGTCAGCGATGAGTTCGGCCCCGAACTGATGGTGCTCGATGGTGGGCCATGCGAGCTCGGCATCGAGTCGGCCATCGTCGACTGCTCGGGCGAGGCGCCGGTGCTGCTGCGCCCTGGCGTGACGACACGCGCGCGGCTGGAGCAGGTGCTCGGCACCTCGCTGCGCGAGCCCGATGCGCACAGCCCGGCGGCACCCGGCACGCTCGAGAGCCACTACGCCCCGCGGGCCACGCTGCGCCTGATGAGCAGCGACGAGATGAAGACCGCTCTGCAGGTGCTGCCAGCCACCCTTCAGGGCCTGGCTGTATATTCGCGCACGGCGCCGCGGCGTCACCCGCTGGTGCAGGTGATGCCCGACGATCCCCGGGCGGTGGCGCGCGAACTGTTCGCGGTGTTGCGCGCCTTCGACGCCCGGGGCGTCAAGCTGATCTGGGTCGAGCAGCCGCCCGATACGCCGGATTGGGAAGGCGTCAACGATCGATTGCAACGTGCAGCCGCGCACTGAGAGGCACGCGGCCGGAGTGGAATTGGCATGCTGAAAGGCCTGGGGTCAAAGGGATGGCAACGTGCCCGGCGCGTGCTGCCGGGGCTGTTGCTGGCATGGCTCGTGGCCTGCGGCGGCGGGAGCGGGCAGATCGAGCCGTTCAAGCCGCGCCAGATCATCTTCGTGGGTGACGAGACCGTCGGGTTGCTGCCCAGCGGGGGCCGCCGCATCGGCATCAACTTCATCAACACCGACAACAACTTCGATTGTGCCCAGCTGCCAATTTGGTCGCAGCAGCTGGCGAGCAGCTTCGGGTTCGCCAGCGACAACTGCAACTCGCCGGGTGCGCCGGGCGTCACGCGCGCGTTCGACAAAGCCAAGGTGGCTGACCTCGAGGGCCAGATCTCGGCGCAGGCCGCGGCCAGCGGGATCACGTCGAAAGACCTGTTCGTGGTGACGGTCGGCATGAACGACATCATCGAGTTGTACGAGCAGTTTCCGGCGCACAGTGAAGCCGAACTGACCGCCGAGCTGAGCGCGCGCGGCACCGCGGTGGCGTCGCAAGTCAATCGCATCGTCGGCGCCGGCGGCCGCGTGCTTCTGTCCACCGTGCACGATCTGAGCGTCACGCCGTATGCGATCGCCCAGCGCGCGTCGAACAACGACACCGACCGCGCCGCGCTGATTTCGCGCCTGACCCAGGCCTTCAATGCGCGGGTGCGCGTCGACATCCTGCAGGACGGCCGCTTCATCGGATTGGTGCTGGCCGACGATGACACGCAGGCGATCGTGCGCAGCCCGGGCAGCTTCGGCCTGGGCAATGTCACCGACCCGGCGTGCGCCGTCGCGCCGCCGGCTTGCGACACCACCACGCTGGTGTCCGGCGCCACCTCGGGCACGCACCTGTGGGCCGACGATCGGCACTTCGGACCGGTGATGCACAACCAGATCGCCTCCCAAGCCATCACGCGCGCCCGCAACAATCCGTTCTAGGCACGCCGCGCCGACCCTGCATCGGCTTGCCGCCCCGCCGTCATGTCCCAACGCCTGCTCGCGCTCGACAGCTCGACCGACGTGCTCGCGCTGGCGGTCAGCGACGGTGATCGCGAGTGGGTACGGGAGGTGGCCGGCGGGGCACAGGCGTCGTCGCGCATCATCGGCCTCGCGCTGGAGGGTCTGGCCGCCTGCGGCTTGCGCCCGCAGCAACTCGACGCGGTGGCGTTCGCAGCCGGGCCCGGCGCCTTCACCGGTCTGCGCTGCGCCTGCGCGGTGGCGCAGGGGCTGGCGTTCGCAGCCGGCAAGCCCGTGCTGGCGATCGACAGCCTGATGATCGTCGCCGACGCCGCCCGTCCTCTGCACGCGCTCGACGATGGGCACGACGTGTGGGTGGCGATGGATGCACGCATGGAGGAGGTCTATGCCGCGCACTACCAGTTCCAGCACGCGCGCTGGCACGTGCTGAAGGCGCCCGCGTTGTACACGCTGCCTGCGCTGGCGGCGTGGTGGGAGGCCGCGCCACCTCAACGGGTCGCCGGCAACGCGGCGTCGGCGTTCGGTGCACGTCTGCCGGTCGGCGGAGCGCAGACGCTCTCCAGCCCCGAGCACACGCAGCGCGCGCAGGCGCTGCTCAGGCTGGCGCGCCACGGGCTGACCGACGGGGCGACCATCGATCCTGTGCATGCCGCGCCGCTGTACCTGCGCGACAAGGTGGCGCTCACCACCGACGAGCGCGCCGCGGCCCGCGCGGCGCGCGAGCGGAGCGGCGCGTGAGCGACGGGCGCGCACACTTCGTGCCGCTGACGCTGGCCGACCTCGACACGCTGCTGGCGATCGAAACGGCCGCTTATGCGTTTCCATGGACACGCGGCAACTTCATCGATTCACTGAACGCCGGCTATCTGGCGCGCAAGCGCGTCGATGCCGCAGGCAACTGGCTCGGCTACTTCATCGCGATGCCCGGTGTGCAGGAACTGCACCTGCTGAACCTGACGGTCGCGCCGCCCCAGCAGCGGCGCGGTCACGCGCGCGCGATGCTCGATCGCCTCGTCAATGAAGGCCACGCGCTCGGCGCGCTGCGCATCTGGCTCGAGGTGCGCGTCAGCAACGAGCGCGCGCAGCAGATCTATCGCCGCTACGGTTTTCGTGAGTCTGGACTGCGGCGCGGCTACTATCCCGCCGGCGCGCTGGCGCGCGAGAATGCGTTGGTGATGAGCCTCGATCTGGCTGGTGGCGCGGCGCCGAGTGTGCACGACGATGCGCTGGACTGAACGCCAGCGCGCGATGCTGGGCGCGATGGGCGTCACGCTGTGGATGCCGCCCTCGAGCGCCCCGGACGTCGATGCGCCGCCCGCTGCGCCGCCACCGCGGCGTGTCACCGCGCCGGCCGCCCGTGCAAGCACGCCAGTGCGCGCAATCCCTGCAGCGCTGGACGCGCCGCAGGCAGCCACTTCGACTGCCATGGCCGACGTCGCGACGCTCGACTGGGAGGCGCTGCGCGTGCGCGTGGCTTCTTGCCGCGCGTGCCGCTTGTGCGAGAGCCGCACGCAGACCGTGTTCGGCGTCGGTCATCCGAACGCGCACTGCATGATCGTGGGCGAGGCCCCCGGCGAGAACGAAGACCTGCAAGGCGAGCCGTTCGTCGGCGCTGCGGGCCAGTTGCTCGATCGCATGCTGGCGGCCATCGGGATGACGCGCAGCGCCGCGGCGCCGGCGCAGCAGGTGTACATCGCCAACACGCTGAAGTGCCGCCCGCCGCGCAACCGCAACCCGGAACCCGACGAGCTGCTGCGCTGCAGCGTCTACTTGCATCGCCAGATCGAGCTGGTGCGACCGCGCCTGCTGCTGGCGATGGGGCGCTTCGCGGTGCAGACGCTGCTCGACAGCCACGAGCCGATCGGTCGCCTGCGCGGGCGCGTGCAGCGCTGGCGCGACGTGCCGGTGGTGGTGACGTACCACCCCGCCTATCTGCTGCGCAATCCCGCGGACAAATCGCGCGCCTGGGCCGACTTGTGTCTGGCGGCTGCGCAATTGACGAGTTGAGCCCGATATCATCCGCTCGCCGCGGCGCCGACGCAGCACCGCCCCACCGGGAGACGCATTCGATGTCCGTTCGAGCGGCGAGCGATGCCGCATGGGACGCCTTGCCGCTGCCAGCCGTCGAGTTCGATGCCGGCGGCGTCGTGCAGCGCGCCAACGAGGCGTTTCGTGCGCTCGGGCCCGAAGGCGCCGAAGGCCGCTGCTGGCTCGATGCGCTGAGTGCGCCGATGCAGTCGCGGCTGCGCAGCCGTCTGGTCGCGCAGCGCGACTTCGCGCTCGATCTGCAGTTGCAGCAGGGCGCTGCGCCGGCCTGGTTCGAGATGAGCGCGCGCTGGCTCGATGGCGCGCAGCGCTACACCTGCGTGCTGCGCGATGCCACCGCCGAACGGCTGGCCGAGCGCGACGCGCGCGCCGAGGTGCAGCGCTTCTCGTTGCTGGCCGACAGCGTTCCGGCGCTGATCGCCTACTACGAGGTCGGCCGCCTGAGCTGCGCGTACGCCAACAAGCAGTACGCCAAGGCGTTCGGCCTCGACCCCGAGTCGATCATCGGTCGCACGTTCGCGCAGGTGGTCGGGCCGCAGGCTGCAGCGGAGATCCAGCCGCACGTCGACCGCCTGCTGAAGCACCACCAGGTCGCATCGTACGAGCGCAAGATGATCGGTGCCGACGGCGCGCCGCATTGGATCGAGGTGAGCCTGGTGCCGCACCTGGACAACGGTGCGCTGGTGGGCGCGTTCGTGCTGATCAGCGACATCACGCACCACCGCCTGATCGAGGCGGCGCTGCGCGAGAGCGAGGACCGGCTGTCGAAGTTCATGGACGCCAGCGTCGAGGGCATCGTGTTCCACCGCGACGGCGTGGTCACCGACGTCAACGGCGCGCTGGTGAACCTGCTCGGCCGCGCGCCCGAGCAGATGATCGGTCAACACATCCTCGATTTCGTGGCCCCGGAGCACCGCGCGCGTGCGCAGTCGGTGATGGCATCGGCTTCCGAGCAGCGCTACGAGCTGGTGGCGTTGACTGCCGACGGCCAGCGAATCGCGATCGAATCGATCGGCCGCACGATCACGCGGCGCGGTGAGCGCCTACGCATGGCGATCGTGCGCGACATCCGCGACCGGCTGGAGGCGCAGGAGCGCATCGAGTTCCTGGCGCACCACGACCCGCTGACCGGCCTGCCCAACCGCGCCAACTTCATGGAGCACCTGGCGGCGCGGCTGTCCGGCGGCGGCGTCACGCACGCCGCGCTGCTGTTCATCGACGTCGACCACTTCAAGCGCATCAACGATTCGCTCGGCCATCTGGTGGGCGACACCGTGCTGCAAGCGGTGTCGCACCGCATCGTGCAATCGCTGCGCCCGGTCGACCTGGTGGGCCGCTTCGGCGGCGACGAGTTCGTCGTGCTGCTGGCCGACGTGGCGGACCGCCGCGTCGTCGAGGAGCTGGTGCAACGCCTGCTGCAGGCGGTCGAGGCACCGATTTCCGTCCAGGGGCAGAACATCGTGGTCTCGCCGTCGATCGGCGTGGCGATGGTGCCGCACGACGGGCGCCTGCCAGCCGAGCTGATCAAGAACGCCGACACCGCGATGTACGTGGCCAAGGCCGACGGTCGCGGCGTGTGCCGCTTCTTCGAGACTGAGATGGCGGCGCATGCCTATGCGGCCTTGGTGCTCGAAGGGCAACTGGCCAGCGCCCTGCAGCGCAACGAGTTCGCGCTGATGCTGCAGCCGCGCGTCGCGCTCGATGGCTCGAGCCTGCAGGTGCAGGCGCTGATCCGCTGGCATCACCCCGACCGCGGCTGGCTGGCGCCTGAGAGCTTCCTCGACGTCGCCGAAGAGCGCCGCCTGATGCAGCCGATCGTGCGCTGGGCGTTCCACGAAGCGATCGCCGCGCAGCGTGGTTGGGCGGCGATGGCGGGTCGTGCGCCCGAGGTGGCGCTCGACCTCGCCAACCTGCCCTTGCCGTTGGAGGCGGTGGCCGACCTCGCGCAGCAGGTGTTTGAGCAGTCACCCCCGGCCGGGGCCTTGTCGCTCGACATCGGAGAGGCTGCGCTCGGGCAGGACGTGCATGCGCTGCGCGAAGCCGTGGGGCGCCTGCGTTCGCTCGGCGTCACGGTCTCGATCGACGACTTCGGCGTGGGCACGATGGCGTTGTCGCAGCTGCGCTCGTTGCCGGTGCGCGGCCTGAATCTCGGGCGAGCATTCGTGGCCGCGCTGCCCACCGACAGCGCGGCCGCGACCATCGCGTCGGCGATCGTGCAGATGGCACGCGGCCTGCGCCTGGACGTCACCGCCAAGGGCGTCGAGACCGACGAGCAGCGCCATTGGCTGGCGGGCATTGGCTGCGGCCACGTGCAGGGGCCCGGCATCGCGCTGCCGATGCAGGCACCGGTCTTCGCCGAGTGGCTGCAGAAGCAGGCGGCGTGACGCGTCGGCCCGACGCCCGTCACGGCCCGGCCGGCGAGCCCGGCCCTGGATGACGCGGGTTAGGTTTTCTTCTTCTTGAGCGGCCGCGCCCAGTTCGCGATCGTCGCCTGACGCGCGCGTGCCACCGTCAGCTGACCCGCCGGCGCCCCCTTGCTGATCACGCTGCCGGCGCCGATCGTCGCGCCGTCACCCACCTCGAGGGGTGCCACCAGCACGCAATTGGAGCCCACGTGCACGTCGTTGCCTAGCACCGTGCGGTGCTTGTTGGCGCCGTCGTAATTGGCCGTGATGCTGCCGGCGCCGTAGTTGACGCGTTCGCCGACCGTGCTGTCTCCGAGGTAGGCCAGGTGATTGGCCTTGGCGCCGCGCCCCAGCGTCGAGTTCTTCACCTCGACGAAGTTGCCGATGTGCACGTCGGGCCCGAGTTGAGCCCCGGGCCGCAGACGCGCGAACGGACCGATTTGCGCGTCCTCGCCAATCGTTGCTTCGGTGAAGTGGCAGAACGGCATCACTTGCGCGCGCGCCCCCACCGTGGTGTCGCGCAGCACACAGTGCGCGCCAATGCGCGCGCCGTCGCCGATCACCACATGGCCTTCGAACACGCAGTTGACATCGATCTCGACGTCGCTGCCGCATTGCAGTGATCCGCGCACGTCCAAACGCGCCGGGTCGGCCAGGCGCACACCGGCCTCCATCAGCGCATTGGCGCAGCGCTGCTGCACACGGCGCTCCAGATCGGCCAGCTGCACGGCGCTGTTGACGCCCAGCACCTCGGTCTCGTCGCGTGCCGCCTGGGTGGTCACGGGCACGCCATCTGCTACGGCCATGGCCACGATGTCGGTGAGGTAGTACTCGTGCTGCGCGTTGTGATTGGTCAGCCGCGCCAGCCACCGCTTCAAGGCGGCGGTGGGCGCAGCCATGATGCCAGTGTAGATCTCGCGGATCGCGCGCTGGCTGGCGCTCGCGTCCTTGTGCTCGACGATGCCACGCACCGTGTCGCGCTCGCGCACGATGCGACCGTAGCCGCTGGGGTCGTCGAGCTCCAGCGTCAGCAACGCCAGTCGACGGCCGTCGCAGGCGTCGACCAGCCGGCGCGCCGTGTCGGCGCTGATCAACGGCACGTCGCCGTTGAGGATCAGTGTCGTGCCACTCTCGTCGAGCAGCGCGGCGGCCTGCTGCACCGCGTGGCCGGTGCCCAACTGCGGCTCCTGGCGCACGCACTGGACTCCACGGCCGGCGACACACTGCTCCACGTCGGCCGCCGCGTAGCCGGTCACGACCACGGTGCGATCGGCGCGCAAGGTCGCGCAGCCATCCAGCACGTGCACCAGCAGCGGGCGCCCCGCCAGCCGGTGCAACACCTTGGGCAGGGCTGACTTCATCCGTGTACCCTTGCCCGCTGCCAAGATGACGATGTCGAGTGCCATGGTGTGTGCCTGGTCGGTCAAGTACAGCCTGCGCTGGTGGATTATCGGCGCGGCGCTGTGCCTGCTCACCGGGTGCAGTGCGGTGCGCCTGGCCTACGCCCAGGCCCCCAACATGGTGTACTGGTGGCTCAACGGCTACGTCGATTTCGACGCCGAGCAGGGTGAGCGCGCGCGCGACGCAGTGGCCGATTGGTTCGCTTGGCATCGTGCCACGCAACTGAGCGACTATGCGAGCCTGCTGGCCACAGCGCAGCAGCAGATCCTGAACGACATCACGCCCGACGACGTGTGCCAGTGGGCCGACGTGTTGCGCAAGCGCATCGAGGTCGGATACGAGCAGGGCGTGCCGGCGATGGCCGAGATGGTGCGCACGTTGAAGCCGCAACAGCTGCAGCGGGTCGAGCGGCGCTACCGCAAGGCCGACGACGAGTTCCGCGACGACTTCCTGCAGCCCACGCGCGCCGAACAGCTCGAGGAGTCGAACAAGCGCGCGCTGTCGCGCGCCGAGCTGATCTACGGCGAACTCACCGAGCCCCAGCGTGCGCTGCTGGCCCAGGGGGTCGCCGAATCCCCGTTCGATCCTGAACGCTGGCTGACCGAGCGCCAGATGCGGCAGCGCGAGATCGTCGAGACGTTGCGCGCGCTGCAGGCGCAGCGTGCCGACGCCGCGCGCACCGAAGCGGCCCTGCGGCTGTTCGCCGCGCACGCCGCGCGCTCCCCGCGCGCGGCGTATCGCGACTACCAGAAGCGGTTGTTCGATCACAACTGCCGTCTGATCTCGCAGCTGCACAACAGCACCACGCCCGAGCAGCGCCGGCGCGGCGCCGAGCGGCTCAAGGGCTGGGAAGACGACCTGCGCACGCTCGCGGGCCAGCGCCGCTGAGGCCGCGGCAGGCGACGCTCAGGGCTGCAGCGGCACGCTGATGCTGTGCGGCACGCTGCCGCTCTTCGGGAAGTCGGCCATCGCGGCGCGGAACATCGCGGTCAGCGTCTGCGTGCTGCTGCTGTAGGCGTCGCTGCTGGCACGCGCCTCGTACAGCGGTGCGCCGTTGCTGCCGTCGCGCAGCATCACCGCGACCTGGCGGTCGTAGTACGTCCAGCTCGAGTAGGAGGACCAGTACGGGTACGGATAGGGTCCGACCCATGACCGCGCCGGGAAGCGGCCCCCCCAGGCACCCCAGCCGCCGCGCCACCACCACGGGTCGTCCCAAGGCGGCCTGTCGTAGCGCGTGACGCGGGCGCCGAGCTGCACCAGCACGTCGGGCGTCGAGCCCTGGGGAGCGGCGGAAAAGCCGAGCGCCGTGAGCGCCTGGTGGGCGGCGTCTTCGAGCTGCTGCTGCGACTCGGGCTGCACCTGCTGCGACGGCAAGCGGTCGAACGCATAGGTGCCCGGCGAGCGGGCGTTCGGCCACTGGCCGTAGCTTGCGATCTCGGCCTGCAAGGTCGACACCGAGGCGCAGCCGGCCAGCAGGCTGCCGGTTGCAACCCACCATCCGATTCGCATGCCAGTCTTCATCGCAGTCTCCGTCAACGTGCGGCAGGCTCGTCGGCCGTACCCTGCACGATGCGCACCGGCAGGCCGGCGCGGACGTCGGAGCAATCATCGTCGCCGTCGAAGGCCTTGTCGCCGTCGCGGTCCGCCACCCCGTTGGCTTGGAGCGTCGTGAACGGATGCAGGTTCCGGTCCATCAGGTGCGACGGCGTGACACGGCCCATGGCCGCGGCCATGTTGTCGATGCGGCCCGGGTGGCGGCGCTCCCAGTCGCGCAGCATCTGCTTGATCTGCGCACGCTGCAGGTTGACCTGGCTGCCGCACAGGTTGCACGGGATGATCGGGAAGCTCCGCACTTCGGCCCAGCGCTCGAGGTCGCTTTCGGCCACGTAGGCGAGCGGCCGGATCACCACGTGGCGGCCATCGTCGCTCACCAGCTTGGGCGGCATGCCCTTCAGGCGCGCGCCGAAGAACATGTTCATCAGCAAGGTGGCCACCATGTCGTCGCGGTGGTGGCCGAGCGCGACCTTGGTGGCGCCGAGCTCACCTGCCACCCGGTACAGGATGCCGCGGCGCAGTCGCGAGCACAGCGAGCACATCGTCTGCCCTTCGGGGATCAGCCGCTTGACGATCGAGTAGGTGTCCTGCTGTTCGATGTGGAACGGCACTGCGCGCGAAGCCAGGTACTCGGGCAGCACGTGCGCGGGAAAATCGGGCTGCTTCTGGTCGAGGTTGACCGCCACCAGATCGAACGGCACCGGCGCGCGCGCGCGCAGTCCGAGCAGAATGTCGAGCAGCGCGTAGCTGTCCTTGCCGCCGGACACGCACACCATCACCTTGTCGCCCGGCTCGATCATGTTGAAGTCGCTGATCGCCCGGCTCACCTGGCGATGCAGCCGCTTCGACAGCTTGTTGACCTCGAGCCGTTGTCGGCGCTCGGGCTGCAGCGGCACGGGCTCGGACATCGCATTCATGCGGCACCTTGTCGGTTGTGTTGCACCTCGACGCTGACCATGTCGCAGTCGGCGAACACCTGCGGCTTGGCCACTCGCACGCGCACCGCGGTCACATCGGGCAGCGCCAGCGCGCGCTCGGCGATGCGGCCGGCCAGCGTCTCCAGCAGGTGGGTGTGCTCGCGCTCGGCCTCGGCCTTCGCCAGCTCGCGCAGCACACGGTAGTCGAGTACCTGCGACATCTCGTCGCGCGCCGGCACGGTGGGTGCGGCCGGCATGTCCACCGACACGCTGATCAGCACCGGCTGTGGCGCGCCGAACTCGTGCGCCAGCACGCCGACCTGGGCCAGCACGCGCAAGCCCTCGATGGTGATGGTTCTCATGGCGTGGTGCCTGCGGCGGTGAACGCGAAATCGCGCGCGCGCGGCATCAGGTGGCTGCCGGCGTCGACCAGCAGCGTGCTGCCGGTGATCGCCGGATTCTCGAGCGCGAAGCGCACCGCGTGCGCGACGTCGCGCGCCTCGACCCCGTGCCCGAGCGGGCTCTGCGCCTTCAGCGCCGCCAGGCGCTGGGCATCGATCAGCGGCCCCTCGAGCGTGAGGCCAGGGGCCACGGCGCACACCCGCAGCAGCGGCGCCAAGGCGCGCGCCAGCAGCGGCGTTGCCGCGTGCAGCGCCGCCTTTGACAACGTGTACGACAGGTGGTCCGGGTTGGGGTTGAACAGCTTCTCGTCGAGCAGGTTGACCACACAGGCATCGCCACCGGCCGGGTCCTGCGCTCGATGGGCGTGCAGCGCGCGCGCCAGCACGATCGCCGGTGCCGTGTTGCTGCGCCAGTGACGGGCCAGGCTTTCGTAGCGCAGGCTGGCGACGTCGTCGTGCTCGAACAGCGAGGCGCTGTTAACGAGCGCCGACAGCCGACCCAGCCGCTGCACCACCTGCGGCACCAACGCCTCGCAGCGCGCCTCGTCGGCCAGGTCGGCGCTGAAGGCCTCGGCGCGAGCGCCCAGCGCACGCAGCGCGGCCACGGTGTCGTGGGCCTCGGTGTGCGAGCGGCGGTAGTGCACCGCGATGTCCCAGCCGTGCGCCGCCAGCTCCGTCGCGATGGCGCGCCCCAGGCGCTTGGCCGCGCCGGTCACGAGCACAAGCCTGCGTTCGGTCATGATTTCTACAATGCCGCGATGGGCGTGAGCGCGGAGCAGCACAGTGTATCGAGCCGGCTGCAGCAGGCGATCGCGCAGGCCATCGAGGCGGCCGGCGGCTGGCTGCCGTTCGACAGTTACATGGAGTGGGCGCTGTATGCGCCAGGGCTCGGCTACTACGCGCGTGCCGAGCAGCCGTTCGGCCGCTGGCCGGCCGGCAGCGACTTCGTCACCGCGCCCGAGTTGACGCCGCTGTTCGGCCAGGTGCTGGCGCGTCAGCTGGCGCAGGCGCTCGCGGCCGGACCGTTCGACACCGTGCTCGAGTTCGGGGCCGGCTCGGGCGCGCTGGCCGAAGTGCTGCTCGAGGCGCTCGGCGAGTCGGTGCGCCGCTACACGATCATCGAGGTGTCGGCCGCGCTGCGCGCGCGCCAAGCCGAGCGGCTGGCGCGGTTCGGCAGCCGCGTGCAGTGGCTCGAGTGCGTGCCGCCGGACATCGACGCGGTGGTTCTCGCCAACGAGGTGCTCGACGCGATGCCGGTGCAGCTGCTGGCCTTCGACGGCCGCGACTGGTTCGAACGCGGCGTCGCCCGCGACGCGCAGCGTGGCTTCGTGTGGCGCGATCGGTCCACCGCGCTGCGTCCGCCGCACGACGGCACCTTTGCGCCAGGCTATACGACCGAGCTGCACGCACGCGCGCAGATGTTCGTCGCCGGCGTGGCGAGCTGGCTGCGGCGCGGCGCCGTGTTTTTCATCGACTACGGATTCCCGGCCCCCGAGTACTACCACCCGCAGCGCGTGGGCGGCACACTGATGTGCCACCGCGCGCACCGTGCCGACGCCGATCCACTGCGCGACGTCGGCTTGAAGGACATCACCGCGCACGTCGATTTCAGCGCCATCGCAGTGGCCGGCCAGGACGCCGGACTCGATGTGCTGGGCTACACGTCGCAGGCGCGCTTCCTGATCAACTGCGGGCTGCTCGACGCCATGCAGCGTGCCGATGCGCGCCAGCGTGCAGCGGCGCATCCACTGGTGGCCGAACACGAGATGGGCGAGCTGTTCAAGGTGATCGGGTTCGCGAAGGACTGTCGCTTCGATGCCCTCGGCTTTGCCGAGGGCGACCGGTCGCACCGCTTGTAGCGGCTCAGCCTGCGGTCCAGATGCGGGCGACCGCCTGCAGCCGCGCAGCGCGCAACGCACGACCGATCGCCGGGCCGTCGCCACTGTTGAGCAGCGCGCCGGGCAGCGCAGCGGTGGTGACCGCCTGCGCCGCGCGCAACGCGCTCAGCTGCTGGGCGCAACGCTGGCGCAGGGCGGGCTGCTCGGCGACGGAGCGCAGCTCCGCCAACAGAGACCAGGCCTGCACGGCCACCTCGATGCGTGACGGGCGGCGCCAGGCATCGGCGCGCTCCAGCAGCGCGAGCGCGTCCTCAGGCCCCCACGCGCCGGCTTGGCCCAGGCGCGGCCACTCGCGCGCCACCAGCTGCGCCAGCGCGCCGGTTTCGGCGTCGACTCGCCAGCGCTCGCACAGCGCTTGCAGCGGCGAGGCCGATGCGTCGCCCGCGAGCCCATGACACAACAGCGCGAAGCGCAGACCCGGCGGCGTGGCCGGTGCGGCATCGAGCACGCGCATCAGCGGGACATACCGCCCCGCGTCGGCGAGCCAGGCCTCGAGGGACGGTGCCAGCCGGGCCAGGGCGCCTGCGCCGCGCAGCACCTCGATCATGCGGCTCGGCTGCACCTCCGACAGGCCGCGCGACACCTCCTGCCAGACGCGCTCGCTGACCAGCGCATCGACCTCGCCGGAGTCCACCAGCCGCTTCAGCAGCGTGGCGGTCTCCGGGGCCACCGTGAACTGCGGCCAGCGCGCGGCAAAGCGAGCCAGCCTCAGCAGGCGCACCGGGTCTTCGGCGAACGCGCCGGAGACGTGGCGCAGCACGCGCTGCTCGATGTCGCGCCGACCTCCGAATGGATCGATCAGCTCGCCGCTGTCGGGATCCTCGGCGATTGCGTTGATCGTCAGATCGCGGCGCGCCAGATCCTGCTGCAGCGTGACGTCGGGCGCGGTGTGGAACACGAAGCCGTGGTAGCCCGGTGCCGCCTTGCGCTCGGTGCGCGCCAGCGCGTACTGCTCGTGAGTGGTCGGATGCAGGAACACCGGGAAGTCACGTCCCACCGGCGTGTAGCCGGCCTGAAGCATCTGCTGCGGCGTCGCGCCGACGACCACCCAGTCGCGATCATTGACCGCGCTGCCGAGCAGGCGGTCGCGCACGGCGCCGCCGACAACGTAGGCCTTCATCGTCGCAGGAGACTGCCGCGCCGCCGGCGGCTCAAGGCAGATCGCCGTCGACAGCCGGCGCACTGGCCTCACGCGGACCGATCGCCGACACGCCGAGCCATGACTTCAGCGACGACAGGCGGCCGCCGTTGAGCAGCGACGCGTAGACGGCGGCATTCGACAGCACCTTCTTCACGTACTCGCGCGTCTCGGTGAAGGGGATGTTCTCGGCCCAGATGGCCGGCTCGACCGGCGGACCTTCGCGCCAACGGCGCGGACGGTTCGGGCCCGCGTTGTACGCGGCGGCAGCCATCGCCTGCGAGCCGCCGAAGTCTTCGAGCACCATCTTCAGGTACCCGGTGCCGAGCTTGACGTTGACCGCCGGGTCGATGATCTGGTCGGGGTTGAAGTCGATCGACAGCTTGCGGGCCACCCAGCGCGCGGTGTGCGGCATCAGCTGCATCAGCCCGGCAGCGCCGACGCTGGAGCGGATGTCGGGCACGAATCGCGACTCCTGCCGGATCACGCCGAACACGTAGGCCGGATCGAGCCCGGTCTGCTGCGCGTGCGCCAGCACGATGTCGCGATAGGGCGTCGGGTAGCGCTGCTGCAGGTCGATGTCCTGCCGCGTGCGGTCGCTGGTGTTGATGCAGCGATCCCACACCTCACGCTCGCAGGCCAGGTCGGCCGCAGCGAACAGCTCGCGCTCGCTCATGGCGCGCAGCGTGAAATTCCATTCACGCACGCCCTCGCTGCGTAGCCCGAGACCGATCAGCAGCAGTGCGCGTGTCAGGCCCGGGTTGGCACGGGCCTGCGCGCGGTCGGCCTCGTCGGGCGTGGGCGCGAGCGACGGCAGGTCCGGCGCGAAGCCCAGCTCTTCGGCGGCCAGCTTGCCGTAGAACGTGAGCGGCCCGGCAATCGACGCCAGCAGCGCGCGCGCCTGCTCGCGTTGCGCCAGACCATCGCTGCTGTCCTCGGCGGTTGCTGTGAGCGCGCGCGCCTTCCAATAGACCCAGGTGAGCTCGGCCTGCTCGGTCTCGCTCATCGAGTCGATGGCGCGCAGCACCAGCGGCCAACGGTCGCCGTTGCGCCCGGCGCGCAGCGCGCTGCGCGCGGCCCAGGCCAGCATGTCGTCGGTCCACTGCGCATCGCGCGGCGTGCCGCTCAACGATGCGATCGCGCGCTTGTAGTACTGTGGCGCGTCGTTCGACAGCCGCATCGCGGCCTGCTTGCCGATCACCGCCCACGCCCAGGAAGCGCGTTCGGCACCGAGCGCGCCTTGCCAGCGCTCGTCCATCAGCGCGGCGGCGGCGTCGGGGTCGCTGGTGGCCGTGCGGATGATGGCCAGCAGCGCCATCTCGTTCTGCTGTGAGCCGGTCGATCCGGTGCGGCGGCGCAGGTAGCGCACCGGGTTGTCGAGCAGTTCACCGATCTCGGCGGCGGTGGCCTTGTCGATCAGCGGCGCCACCGCACGTGCGACCCGCGGCCGATTGGCCTCGACGCTCAAGCGCAGCTTCATCCAGCTGTCGTCGGCACGGAACACCTTGGACTCGACCAGCGAGCCGGCCATCAGCGCGCAGCCGTCGTCGAGGTCGCGCTGTGCGAACCACAGCGTGCGCGCGGTCTCGTAGACGCGCTTGCCGGCAATGTGCTGGGTCACCTGCCAGTAGCAGCTGACCTCGCGGTCGTCATTCATGCGGAAGCGCGGATAGTCGCGCACGAAAGCGAGCCAGTCGCGGCGGCGTCCGAGCTCGAGCAGCCAGTCGTTGCGCATGCGGTCCTCGACATAACTGCCGCGCCAGCGCTGATAGAACGCCTCCACCTCGTCGGTGTTGGCTTCGCTGATGCGGTTGCCGAGTTCCCAGTAGTCGACCCACTGGGCCAGCGGATGCTTGTCGGCCAGAGCGGCGTTGCGCAACGAAGCCAGGCGCTTGCCGTCGCGCTTGCGCAGCGCTTCACGCGCCTCGTTGATCGGATCGTTGGGCGGGGCCGGCGCGGCGATCGCGAGGCTGCCGGTCAGCCACCCCACGACGCAAGCGGCGCGCAGGCAAGCAACGAGCAGGGAAAGGATCGACATCGAGGGACAACGAAGCGGCGCGCAGTGGCGCCGACAGGGCAAGGCTTGTGGGCCAACAGCTCCCTGGCGCCCGAGCGCGACGCCGCACTGTAGCGCAGCCACGCGGTGGTGCCCACAAACACCGGCGCGACGCATGCGATTCGCAGCGCGCCAGCGCGGCGCGTGTCACGCCGCGTGCGGCGCGCAGTCAGTCGCGCGACGTGCGGTAGGGCTCTTCGAACCCCAGGAAGTCGCGCTCGTTCAGCGCGTCGCGCACCCACGCCGCGACGCCGGGGCTGGCGAACAGCCGCTCGGCGTACCCCTGCACCGGCGCGTCGAGCGGCAGCGCATAGGTGCGCATGCGTCCGGCCACCGGAGCGAAGTAGGCATCGGCGATGCCGAACTCGCCGAACAGGAACGGACCGCCGCTGGCGCGCAGCGCCTCGCGCCACATCGTTTGCAGGCGCTCGAGATCGCTGCGCACCGCCGGTTGCTCCTGCAGCACGCGGCGGCCCACCTCGGGCAACGACGCCTCGATGTTCTGCGGGCATGCAACGCGCAGCGCCGAGAAGCCGGAGTGCATCTCGGCGCACAGGCTGCGGGCGCGTGCGCGCTCGCGTGCGCCGCGCGGCCACAGCGGATGGGCCGTGAATCGCTCGGCCAGGTACTCGGCGATCGCCAGCGTGTCCCACACCGCCAGGCCGTCGTCCACCAGCACCGGCACGCGGCCGGTCGGCGCGACCTCGGCAATGCGCTGTTTGAAGATGGAGCCGGTGTCCAAATTGTCGAAGCGGACCATCACCTCGTCGAACGGAATCGCGAAATGCCGCATCAGCACCCAAGGCCGCATCGACCAGGATGAATAGTTCTTGTTGCCGATGTACAGCTGCATCGCGATCGCTCCGTGCTTCGAGCCGCGCATCGTAGTGCCGGATGCGCTGCGCAGTGATGAGAGATCGGCATCGCTGCGATGCGCAACGCGCAACGCAGGCGAGCCATCGGGTCAGCTCGCGCGCCGCGTGTCGTCCTCTTCGCCGAGCGCGCGCCGGGTCAGCGTGGCTTCGGCACGCACCCACTCGACGAAACGAACCAGTTCGGGCCGCTGCTGGGCCAGCGGCAACTGGATCAGGTAGTAGCCGAACGTGCCGGCGATGCGGCAGCGCCCGTCGAACAGCTCCACCAGTTCACCGCCCTCGAGCAGATCGTGCACCAGCGCCAGCCGCGCCAGCGCGATGCCCTGGCCCGCCAGTGCCCCCTGCACCTGCTGGTAGGTGAAGTTCAGGTACAGCCAGCGTTGCGGCTGCAGGCCGCTCATGCCGTGCTCGTCGAGCCAGCGCCGCCAGCTGAGCTGGTACGAGGTGCTGGGCCGCGGGTCGTCCTCCTCGAGCAGCGTGTGGCGCGCGACGTCTGAGGGCTGATCCAGCGGTGGCGCCGCACCGGCACGCGCTTGTGCCAGCAGGTGCGGGCTGGCCACCGGGGTGATCAGTTCGCCGAACATGCGCTCGCCCATTGGCGCCATGTCGGGCTCGCAGTAGCGCAGCACGATGTCCTGCTCGGGGTCGTCGAGCGAGGTCATGTGGTCGGTGGCCGACAGGCGAATGTCGAAATCGGGGTTGGCCTTTTGGAACGCGGCCAGCCGCGGCATCAGCCACAGCGATGCGAACGACGCGAAGGTCGACACGCTGACGCGCGGGCGGCCCCCGCGGCTGCGGATGTCGCGCACCACGCGGTCGAGCTGATCGAGCAGCGGCGTCAGCGTGTGGCGCAGCGTCAAGCCGGCGGCGCTCAGTTCGACGCGCCGCGTGCCGCGGCTGAACAGCGGCGCGCCGAGGTCTTCCTCGAGCGCCTTGATCTGCCGGCTGATCGCGCTTTGGGTCAGGTGCAGCTCGTTGGCCGCCGCGCTGAACGACAAGCGCCGCGCAACGGCATCGAAGGTGCGCAGGTGATCGAGCTGCAACGGGCGTTGGCGCAACGTCTTTTTCATGAGCTGCACGCATCAATGTGCGACGAACATGTCATTGGACTTAGCCCGCTACGGCCCTCAACATCTCCTGGAACGGATGCGCAGATCCCGCGCATTCCAGAGACGCTACTCCAAGGGGAGATTGATGATGATTCTGCAACATGATGCGACCCTGTCCTGGTTCGTCGACGGACCCCTGGCGACCTGCCGCGCGAAGCTGTGGCGGGCGCGGCGCTCGGGGCATCTGACGGTGTCGGCGGGACGAGTCTGGGTGACGCGCGCGGGCGACCTCGACGACCATGTGCTCGAGGCCGGACAGCAACTGGAACTGTGCGCGCACGAAACGGTCGTGGTCGGGCCGTGGCGCGATGGCACGCTGGCGCGCCTGGCCTGGCGCAGCGATCAGCCGCGCGCCTTGGGCGCACGCGCCTTCGCGGCCTTGGCGGCTGCCGGTCGGCGCTGGGTTGCGTGCGGGGTGCGAGCCGTAGGCTTGCTGCGCGCCACCCTCGCTGGCCGCTGAGCCGCCTGCGCGCGCAGCGCCGCTGCCAGCGCGAGCCGCGCCCACGGTGCCATCGCATTCGGGGAGTCGAGCGCTGCCTCCGGGGCTGACCAGTAGCCGAGCGTGACGGCGCCTCGATCGCGCCGCGAGTAGGCGAACGGCTCGCAGCCGGCGCGCTCGAAAGCCGCGCGCGATCGGTCGTCGACCTTCATGTAGAGCCGGTCATCGGCGATCAGCGCGACGAACACGTCGGCCACATAAAGCCCGTGGCCACCGAACATGCGGCGCACGCGCACCGCGCCGTGCGGTGCCAGCAGCTCCACGCAATGCGACACGAACGGCGGCAGGCTCTGCACGACAGGCAGTGTAGGGGCGGCGCACCGCTGCGGCCTCACAATGCCGGGATGACGCTGCCGTTTTCGCTGCCGCTGGAGCCGTCGCGCGACAAGGGCGTGTTGCGCCGGCAGTTGCAGGCCGAGCGCCTGGCGATGGTCGACCGCCATCAGCGCGCGATGCACCTGCAGGAGGTGTTGCGGGTGTGGCTGCTGGCACGGCGCGACACCAGCATCGGCGCCTACTGGCCGATCAAGGGCGAATTCGACGCGCTGCCGGCGCTGTACCGCTGGAGCGAAGCCGACGCGGCGCGCCGGATCGGGCTGCCGGTGATCGACCGCGACACCAAGCAGCTGCGTTTTCACGTGTGGTTTCCCGGCTGTCCGATGGAAGAAGACGCGTACGGCATCCCCAAGCCCAAGGGCACCGAGTTGTTCGAGCCGACCTTGCTGCTGGTGCCCTGCGTTGGCTTCGGCCCGCGCGGCACGCGCCTGGGTTACGGCGGTGGTTTCTACGACCGCACGCTGGCCGCACTGGCGCCACGCCCGAAGACGGTGGGCGTGGGCTACGCGCACGGCTTCCTGCCGTGGCTGCAGCCCGAGCCGCATGACGTGCCACTCGACGCGATGCTGACCGAAGACGGCGTGGCGTGGCAGCGCGACGCCTGAGCGGCGTCACAGTCCGCTGAGCAGCTGTGCGCTCAACGGGTGGTTCTGTCCACCGCGGTGCGCGATCTTCAGCGCGCCGACGCGATTGCCGAGCGCGACGCAGCGCTCGAGCGGCCAGCGCTGCTGCAGACCGTGCAGCAGCGCGCCGCGCAGTGCATCGCCACAGCCCGTGGGGTCGACCACCTGCGTGGCCGGCACGCCCGGCACGTGGGTGCGCTGACCACGCTGCCACACCTCGCAGCCTTGCGCCGCCAGAGTCACGATCACGCCGCGCAGATGGCTGTCTGAGAGCGCCTGCAGCGTGGTGCCCATGCGTTCGCACAGCATGCGTGCCTCGTAGTCGTTGAGTGCGATCCAGCTCGCCTGGCCGACCAGGTGGCGCAGCGCATCGCCGTCGAACATCGGCAACTGCTGCCCCGGGTCGAACACGAACGGGATCTTCAGCGCGTGCAGTTGCCGGGCGTTCTGCAGCATTGCGTCGCGGCCGTCGGGCGCGATGATCGCCAGCTCGATGCCCTTGTCGGCTGGCACCGAGGTGGCGTGGGCCAGCTGCATCGCGCCGGGGTGGAACGCCGTGATCTGGTTGTTGTCGGTGTCGGTGATGATGATCGCCTGCGCGGTGTAGCTGTCTGCCGCGACGTGCACCAGCGAGGTGTCGAGGCCCCAGCCGCGCAGCCGCGCCAGGTAGTCCTGCCCGTCGTTGCCGAGCGCCGCTTTCACCAGCGGCGTGCCGCCGAGGTGCTTGAGCGTGTAGGCGATGTTGCCGGCGCAGCCTCCGAACTCGCGCCGCAGGGTCGGCACCAGGAACGACACGTTCAGGATGTGCACTTGCTCGGGCAGGATCTGCTGCGCGAAGCGGCCTGGAAAGCCGGTGATGGTGTCGAACGCGAGCGAACCGCAGATCAGAACGGACATGTCACTCCCAACAGTGGCGATTCAAGGGTAGAAGATCTCGATCGTGTAGCCCGTGAGCGGCCGGTCGGCCGACATCAGCAGTGCCTGCAGCGGCAGTTCTTGTCCGGCACCGATGGTGTTGCGCGGGTTCCCGAGGTCGGCGGCGCTCAGCACCCGGCGCGACACCAGCACCCCGGCCGCATCGGTGAGCGACAGGTCGATCGACGGCATCAGCAGCGACGTGTCGGCGCGATTGCGCAACACCAGCACCAGCCGGTAGACCGGCCCGTCGTCGATGCGCGTCAGGCCGCTGCTGTCGACGCCGAGCTGATCGATGCGGCGCAGCGGCTCGATGCGGCAGTTGAGCGGCGCGCACAGCGACTGCACCGGCGAGCGCAGGCTCGGCCATTGGGCCACCGCCACGTCGCGCTGTGCCACCAGCAACTGCGCCGCCAGCAGCACCGTCAGGGCGGCGGCGGCCAACGCCAGCGCAGCGCGCACCCACGGACGGCGCCAGCGCTCGGCGCGATCGGCCTCCTGCACGAACGTGAGCAGGCGCGAATCGACCGCGTCGTCGGGGTCCAGCGAGGCGGGCTCGACGTCGCCGTCGAGCATGATGTCGACGCCGTCGGCAGAGGCGGGTGGTGCCAGCTCGCCGTCGCTGCGAAACAGCGACTCGAACGATTCGTCTTCGTGCCCGGTGTCTGAGACCTCCGCGCCGCCAGGTACCGGCGCCGGCTCGTCGCGGATTGCGATCTCGGGCGTGCCGCGTGGCGTGGCCTTGCTCGGAGGTGGCACGGCCTCGGCCGGCGGGGTGGCAGCGGGCCGCGCCATGGCGGACGCAGCTCCGGTTGCAGGGTCGGCTTCGTTGCGGGCAGGCGATGGCGCGGTCGTGGCCACACGCAGCGGTGGGATCGTCGCGCCATCGTCTCTGTCGGGGGCTGCGGCAACGCGTGCGTCGAACGGCACGCTCGGGGGTGCACCGGCCTCCGCCCGTGCGGGACCGGCAGTGCGCGCGACGTCGGGCTTCGTGACGACGCGAGTCGCGTCGGGGTCGATCGCGCGCGTCGCGTCGCTCGCAAGCGTGGGGCGCATCGCTTCCGGCAACGACGGCGCACCGCGGGTTGCATCCGTACGCACAGGCGTGCCCGCCGATGCGGCCGGGGCTTGCATCGGCACCGGCGGCGGCCCTGCACCCGGTCGGGATGGTGCAAACGCCGGCGCCGATGCTGTCGGCGCGGCGGGTCGCGATGGTGCAAACGCAGGCGCCGACGGAGGCTCGCCGGGCCTCGATGGGGCGAATGCGGGCGCCGAGGGCGCAAACGCGGCAGGTCGCGACGGTGTGAACGCCGGCGCCGACGGGGGCAGCGCGCCAGGTCGCGACGGTGCAAACGCAGGTGCCGAGGGCGGCTCGCCCGGCCGCGATGGTGCGAACGCGGGAGCCGAGGGTGCAAAGGCTGCCGGCCGCGATGGTGTGAACGCGGGCGCCGACGGCGGCAGCGTCCCTGGCTTCGACGATGCAAAGCCGGGTGCGGAGGAGCGCTGCACCGAGACCGCCGGCACCGTGCCGGTGCCGGGCGTGCGCGGCGCTGGCTGCGAAGCAGGCGGGGAGGACGACAACTCGCGCGCACGCGACGAGGTGTCGAAATCGTCCCAGGACGACGTGCGCGGCTGGCGGTTGCGGGTGGCCAGGTCTTCCAACACGCGCTGCGACGGCGTCGGTGAGCGCAGCGCAGGGAATTCGCGCTCGAGGTCGAACAGCCCTTCGAAGGCGTTGAACACCTTGGCGCAACGGCCGCAGCGCACCCAGCCCTCCGAGACCTTGAGTTGGTCCTGCACCACGCGGAACACCGTTTGGCAGACGGGGCAACGGGTGGCCAGGCTCATGCGGAGATGATGCCATGCACCCCGTGCGCAGCAGTCATGTGCCGCGTTGCGCGTGCATGGCGATCCAGCCGTCGTCCTCGTCGGCGATGTGCAGCGACAGCCACGGCGCGTACGCCTGAATCAGTTCGTCGGCCTGGCGCGCCAGGATGCCCGACAACACCAGGTGCCCGCCCGGCGCCACGTGCCCGCACAACATCGGCGCCAGCAGGCGCAGCGGTGTGGCCAGGATGTTGGCGAGCACGAGGTCGTATGCGTCGTGCGCGAGGTCGGGGCTGCCGGTGCGCATGGTCACGCCGTTGGCGGCCGCGTTGACCCGCGCCGCGTCGACCGCCGCTGCATCGATGTCCAACGCGTCAATGCCATGCGCGCCGTGCAGTGCCGCGGCGATCGCCAGCACGCCGGAGCCGCAACCATAGTCGAGCGTGCGCCGCCAGGCGGGGGCCAGCGTGTCGGCATGCCGCGCGATCCAGCGCAGACACATGCGCGTGGTGGGGTGGGTGCCGGTGCCGAATGCCAGCCCGGGATCGAGGCGGATGGTGCGCGTCGCGGCCGGCGGCACGTCGTGCCAGCTCGGCACGATCCAGAACCGCTCAGTGATCGCCACCGGGTCAAACTGCGATTGGGTCAAGCGCACCCAATCCTGATCGGCCACCTCCCGCAGCGCCTCGATGTGAACCGCGCCTTCTTCATGCTGGCGCGCCAGCAACTGCGCCGCCGCCACTTGAGCGGCTGCCTCATCGGTGAACAGTGCCAACACGCGCGAGCGCTGCCAGGCGCCGGGTGGCGCGGGGAGGCCGGGTTCTCCGAACAGCGCCCGCTCGCCCGGCGCCGCGGCATCGGCATCCTCGACCGACGCCGACAGCGCCTGCCACTCCTCGAGCAGCGCATCGGTGAGCGACTCGACAGCCGGCTCGTCGGCCAACAACACCAGCTCGAACATCGCGACCCGGGCCGCGTCAGCGCTTGCGCTGCGACAGCCAGTGCTCGAGGTAGTGGATGCTGGTGCCGCCCTCGATGAACTTGGCGTCGGCCATCAGCTCGCGGTGCAGCGGCACGTTGGTGTGGATGCCCTCGACCACCGTTTCCGACAGCGCGGTGCGCATGCGCGCCAGCGCCTGCTCCCGCGTGTCGCCGTGCACGATGATCTTGCCGATCATCGAGTCGTAGTTGGGCGGCACCAGGTAGTTGGCGTACGCGTGCGAATCGACCCGCACGCCCGGGCCGCCCGGCGGGTGCCACACGGTGATGCGGCCGGGCGACGGCGTGAACTTGTAGGGGTCCTCGGCATTGATGCGGCATTCGATCGCATGGCCGCGCATCTGGATCTGGCGCTGCGTGAACGGCAGCTTCTCGCCGGCGGCGATGCGAATCTGCGCCTGCACGATGTCGATGCCGGTCACCCACTCGGTGACCGGGTGCTCGACCTGCACGCGTGTGTTCATCTCGATGAAGTAGAACTCGCCGTCCTCGAACAGGAACTCGAACGTACCGGCGCCGCGGTAGCCCATCTTCTTGCAGGCGGCGGCGCAACGGTCGCCGATGCGCTCGATGGCGCGCCGTGCGATGCCGGGCGCCGGCGCCTCCTCGATGATCTTCTGGTGGCGGCGCTGCATGGAACAGTCGCGCTCGCCGAGCCAAACGGCGTTGCGCTGGGTGTCGGCCAGCACCTGGATCTCCACATGGCGTGGGTGCTCGAGGAACTTCTCCATGTACACAGCCGGGTTGCCGAAGGCGGCCTGCGCCTCGCCGCGCGTGGTGGCCACTGCGTGGACCAGTGCCGCCTCGGTATGCACCACCCGCATGCCGCGGCCTCCGCCGCCGCCCGACGCCTTGATGATTACCGGATAGCCGATCGTGCGCGCGATGCGGATCACTTCCTTCGGGTCGTCGGGCAACGCGCCTTCGGAGCCCGGCACGCACGGCACCCCGGCCTTGATCATCGTCTGCTTGGCGGTGACCTTGTCGCCCATCATGCGGATCGAATCGGGCGTCGGGCCGATGAAGACGAACCCGCTGCGCTCGACTCGCTCGGCGAAGTCGGCGTTCTCCGATAGAAAGCCGTAGCCTGGGTGCACCGCCTCCGCGTCCGTGACCTCGGCCGTCGCGATGATCGCCGGCATGTTGAGGTAGCTCTGGGCCGACGCTGCCGGGCCGATGCACACCGCTTCGTCGGCCAGCTTGACGTACTTGGCGTCGCGGTCAGCCTGGGAATAGACGACCACCGACTGGATGCCCATCTCGCGACAGGCGCGCTGGATGCGCAGGGCGATCTCGCCCCGATTCGCGATCAGAATCTTCTTGAACATGGAACGCTGGGTCGTCCTGGCATGGCGCGCCTACTCGATGACCACCAGCGGCTGATCGAACTCGACGGCCTGGCCGTTCTCGACCAGGACCTTGGTCACCGTGCCGTCCTTGTCGGCGTCGATCTCGTTCATGATCTTCATCGCTTCGATGATGCAGATCGGGTCGCCTTCCTTGACTGCCTGCCCGATCTCCACCAATGGCTTTGCACCGGGGCTCGAGGCGCGGTAAAAGGTGCCGACCATCGGCGAGCGGATCACGTGGCCTGTTTCGGGTGTCGCCACGGGAGCCGCGGCAGTCGCGGGGCCTGGTGCGGCGCTGCCCACCGGCGGCGCCATCATCGGTGACGCCATGGCCGGCGCTGGCACCCAGGTACCGGGGGAGCGGACCAGCCCCGGGTCGGCCTTGACGATGCGCACTTTGCCGTCCGCCTCGGTGATCTCAAGCTCCGAGATGTTGGACTCGGATACCAGGTCGACCAGCGTCTTGAGCTTGCGCAGATCCATTCCAGTCCTCCAGGCGGTGGCGCGAGCCACCGCAACGACGTCCCACTCAACCCGCGGGTTCTTGCTTCGATTGAACGCTAAGCCTGTCCGATCGTCGTTTTGATTTGGGTGCTCTGACCACGAACCGCTCGACTCGCCCGGGGCTCCGGTCGCCCGGCCCGAGCGGCTCGGCAGCTCCGTCAGCGGACCGCAAAAGGCAATGCGGGGCGCACTCTAGCCGATTTCGCGTCAGTTCCAGGCCGTTGGCACGAAATAAATGCGTACTGACGGCAACAGCGGCTGGCCACGATTGTCAGCCCGCCCGCGCTGCCCACTGCACCAGTTCGTCGTAACGCGATTCGCCGAGGCGCCGCTGGACGATGTGCCCCTGCCCATTCAGCACGACGCTGAACGGCAATCCGCCGCTGAAGTTGCCCGCCGCGCGCTGCCATTCGAGGCCATCGACGCCCGCCATCGCCACGGTCAGTTCGAGCTTCAGGCGCGCCACGAACTCCAGCACCGGCACCGGTTGATCCACCGCCAACGCGATCACGTGCCAGCCGCGCGCCGCGTGTTCGCGTGCGAAGCGCTGCAGGGCTGGCAGCTCGCGCACGCACGGCACACACCACGTGGCCCAGAAGTTGATGACCAGCGGCTTGCCGCGAAAGTCAGCCATCGCCAACGAGCCACCTGCGGGGCGATCGAAACGCAGCCCCCACAGCGCATCGACGGCATGCGACGCCTGCTCGCCGCTGCGCCAGCGCCACCAACCGAAGCCGGCGCCTGTGGCCGCGGCGGCGAGGGCCAGCCCGCCGGTGATGGCGGTTCGACGGCCGACCTTCATTGCCCGGCCCGGGGCGCGCCAATGCCCACGCGAAAACGGGCGCGGCTCACGGCGCCTCGGTCTGCATCAGGCGGTGCAGGGCCGTCAAGTCGCCACGCCAGGTCCGGCCGCGTGCGTCTGGCTTCAGGGCACCGCGCAGGTCGTCGTGATCGAGCACGTGCAAGAACAGCGTGACGGGCTCGCCCAGATCGCGGCAAGGCACTTCGACGCGCAGCAGATCGGGTCCGTCGGGCTGGCCGACCGCCTCGAAGGAGATGCGGCGGTCGAGCAGTTCGATCTCGGCCGCCTTGGAGTCGTCGCAGTAAAGCTCGATCTGGATCGCCGAGCGGCGCGTCGCGGTGCCGCGCCACACGGCGCCGGTGAGGTGCGGGCGGAATTCCGCCAGCCGCTGCATCCATTGCAGAGCGACACGCCGCAGCGCTTCCAGCTCGGCCGGTTGGGTATCGGCCTGGAACAGCGCGAGGTAGTCGCGCACCTCGTCCTCCACCGCTTCGTTGCTCGGCAGGTCGCCGCGCCGGCCGCGGCGCTCCAGGTCGCGGGCGGCTTTGCGCTTGGCCGCGCCGTATTCGAGGCCGTCGTCGACGACCAGCCGGGCTGCCGCTTGCGCCAATGTCTCTGGGCCGCCATTCATGCACGCATTCTAGAAAGGCACGCCGTCGGGCGCCGTCACGGCAGTTCGACGTCTCCCATGCGCGCCGCGATGGTCGCGGTGCGGCCGCTGACGTAAGCCGACCCCGGGTTGCGCTCGAAGCGTTTCGGCGCGGGCAGCAGCACCGCAAGGTGAGCTGCCGCGGTCGGGCCCAGGCGCGCGGCGTCGACACGATGGTAGTGGCGCGCTGCGGCCTGCGCGCCGAACACGCCTTCGCCCCATTCGACGCTGTTCAGATAGATCTCGAGTATGCGGCGCTTGCCGAGCAGCGCCTCGAGCGTCCAGGTCAACACGAACTCCTGCGCCTTGCGCGGCAGGGTGCGCTCGCCGCTCAGGAACAGGTTCTTGGCGAGTTGCTGCGTGATCGTCGAGCCGCCGACCAGCTTGATGGGTCGTGGTTTGGCGCCGGGCTTGGCGGGGCGCCCCTCCTGCACGGTCTGCGCGCGCTGGTTGCGTTCCCACGCGCGCTCGATCGAGTCCCATTCGACACCGCTGTGGTCGACGAAGCCCGCATCCTCGCTGGCGACCACCGCGCGCTTCAGGCTGTCGGCGATCTGGCCGTTATCGACCCATTGCTGGCTCCAAGCGATGCGCGGGCCGTGCTCGCGGGTCAAGCGCCACCATTCGCTGCGCTGGAAAGTGGTGGATTGCGGGTCGACCCACCGCATCAGCGCGATGCGCGCGACGAAATACAGCTGCAGGCTGACCAGCGCCACCACCATCAGCGCGAGCAGTCGCAGCGCTTGCCGCATCACGCGCCCGTCTGCGCCAACTGTTCGCGCAATGCGCGCAGCACATGCAGCGTGTCGGGACGCACCCCGCGCCAGAGGGAGAACGCTTCAGCCGCCTGCTCCACCAGCATCCCCAGGCCGTCGCGCGCCTGCGCACCGTGGGCGCGCGCCCACTCGATGAACGGCGCCGCGGCCGGCCCATACATCAGATCGATCGCCAACGTGCCGGCCTGGAGCACGGACCCATCGACGGGAGTTGCAAGCCCTTGCATGCTGCTGCTGGTGCTGTTGATCACCAAGTCGAAGGGGCCGCCGCAATCATCGAGCGGGCGCTCGCGCAACGACAGACCAGTGCCCACTGCGCGGTGGCGCCGAACCAGTGCGGCGGCGCGCTCGCGCGTGCGGTTGGCCACCACCACTTCGCGCGGATGCGCCTCGATCAGCGGGCCCAGCACCCCGGCGGCCGCCCCACCGGCGCCGATCAACAGCACGCGGGCCCCCGCGATGGCAAACCCGGCATGCGTCTGGATGTCGCGCACCAACCCGATGCCATCGGTGTTGTCGGCGAACCAGCCGTCTTCGTCGAAGCGCAGCACGTTGGCCGCCTGCGCCAAGGCCGCGCGCGCACTGACCTGGCGGGCCAGCGCAGCCGAGTGCAGCTTGAACGGCACCGTCACGTTGCAGCCGCGCGCCGGGCCCTTGCCCGCTTCGGTTGATGCGGCGAACTGGCGCACGCACGCCTCGAAGCCGTCGAGCGGGCACAGCACGCGGCCGTACTCGATCGGCTCACCGGTCTGGCGCGCGAACAGCGCATGGATGAACGGAGAGCGGCTGTGCGCCACCGGATTGCCCAGTACCGCGTAGCGCTCCGGCGCCGCCGCTGCGCTCGCGCTCACTGCGGCACCGCGCTCAGCGGCGTGGTCTCCAGCCCCTCTTCGCGTGTGAAGCGGAAGCGCGACGTCACCACGATCTGGTCGGCCTGCGAGCGCATCGCCTGGGTGAACGGCCCGAACGGCGACGCGGCGTGCACGATCGCGATCGCGCGCCGGTCGAGCACGCGCGACTTCGACGGGTAGACGATGTCGGCCTCGACGACGCGGCCCGCGGCGTCGACGGTGACGTTCATCGTCAGCTCGCCGTACAGCTTCTTGCCCTGGTACTCCGGGAAGTCGCGGGTGCCGCGCTCCTCGATCTTGCGGCGCAGCTGATCGTAGTAGGTGGCGTACACCTCTTCGCGGGTGGCCGGGCTGATGTAGCGCTTTTTCGGTCGCGCGTTCTCTTCGTTGATGCGCTTCTCGATCTCGGCCAGCAACTTCAGCAGTTGGCGGCGGCGTTCTTCCTGGTCGCGTTCCTGCGGCGTTCCCGACTCGCGCTTCGGGTCGGGCGGCGGCAGCATCGCCACCTGGCGGCGCACCTGGGCCAGCAGCTGGTGCTGCTCCTCCATCAGCTGCTCGACCTTGCGCCGCGCCTCCTGCGGCGAATCGCCGAGCTCGACGGTGGCCGACGCCGGCAGGGGCGTGGTCGCTCGGCCCTTCTCGGCCTCGCCGCCGCCGGCCAGATTGGCCTGGGCGATCGCCTGCGCTTTGGTGGGCGCCTCGAGCGAGCGCGCGTTGACGAGAATCACCTCCAGCGGCGTGTCGCGGAACGCACGCTCGAAGCGCGTCGGGTCGGCGATGCGAAACGCCAGCAGCCCCGCGTGCGCCCCCACCGAGAGGATCAGCGCCCAATGCAGCGTGGTCAGTTGCTTCAGCGCCATGGCCTTCAGGAAGCGACGGCGTCCGGGGCGGCCGGCGATTCGGCCGCCGGTTCGTCGTCGACGTCGATCGCCAGTTGCACCGACAACGGGGCACTGGCCGCCTCGTCGTCGTCGGCCGCTTCGGGCGCCGCATCGATGGTGTCGGCCAGCCGGGCCGCCAGCGTGGCGTGCACTTCGAGCGACAGCGCATCGAGCGATTGCAGCGCGACGCGCACTCGCGTGCCGCGCGGCAACGACTCGCAACCGGTGCACTTGAACACCAGCGGCAGCGTGTCGACGCGCACCAGGCCGTCTCTCATCGTGGTGGCCTCGAGCTCATGCACCTGGTGCTGCTGCAGCCAGCGCAGCGTCCAGTAGCGCTCGATGGTCTGCTGGAAATCGTTGTAGGCGGCATACGTCGCGTCGAACGACGAGATGATCGAAAACAGGCTGGCATCGCGCGGCTTGAACGGAGCGGCCAGCGCCGCGGTGCGTCCGTGGCGCACGCAGGCGACGATTTGCCATTGGTTGACGAGGTCCACGTAGCGCCGCAGTGGCGACGTCGCCCAACTGTACTGGCTGACCCCGATGCCGGCGTGCGGTGCCGGCTTGGTGCCCATGCGAACTTTCACGCCCGGGGCCAGACTGGCCTGGCTGCGATAGATCGCGGGCACGTTGTGTGTCGCCAGCCAGCCGCCCCAATGGCTGTTGGCGAGGATCATCGTCTCGGCGACGATCAGGTCCAGCGGCGAGCCCCGCAGGCGCGGCGCGATGTGGACGGTCTCGTCGCCGCCCGGCTCCCCGGCCGCAGTGCGCTCGAGCCGGAAGTTGTAGTCGGGGCGATTGAAAGTCTCGGGCTTGCCGCGCACCTGCTCGCGCTGCGCCTTCAGGTGCTGGGCCAATCGGTACAGGAACGCGAGCTCTGCGGCGTGGCGGTAGTCGGCGCTGGCGCGGCCCTGCAGTGATGCCTCGCTGACCACGTGATCCAACTGATCGTGGCGCAGGTTGTCGCTGACCGTGAGGCGTTCGATGCGGGTCTCGAAGCCGCGCAGCTCGAGGCTCGACTCGTCGACCCGCACGTACAGGCTCAGCGCTGGCGCGGCGCGGCCCGCGCTCAGCGTGAACGCCTGCACCACGGCGTCGGGCAACATCGTGACCTTGTGGCCCGGCATGTACACGGTGGACAGGCGCTCACGCGCGGTGCGGTCGAGCGCCGAATCGGGCGCGATCGCCAAGCTCGGCGCTGCGATGTGAATGCCCAACGCCACTGTGCCGCTGCCCAGGCCGCGCACCGAGAGCGCGTCGTCGATCTCGGTGGTCGAGCTGTCGTCGATCGAAAACGCCTGCACATCGGCCAGCGGCAGGTCGCCCGGCACGGCGGGCACTGTTGACTCGGCGAATCCGGTGCCGCGCGGAAACTGTTCGTACAGGAAGCGTCGCCAATGGAACTGGTAGGGCGAATCGATTGCGCCGGCCGCACGCAACAGGTCGAGCGGCGCCCGCTGTGCTCGGCGCGACGCCTCGACGACGGCCTTGTACTCGGTGCCATTCTTGTCGGGCTTGAACAGGATGCGATACAGCTGCGCTCGAATCGGCTCGGGGCAGCGGCCTTGCGTCAGCTCGTCAGCCCAGGCACCGACCTGGGCGGCCTGGACCTTCTTGCGCTCGATCGCCAGCAGCGCGGCCTGCACCGTTTCGCGACTGGCCTTGTGGAAGACGCCCTTGCCCACGCGGCGGAAGTAGTGCGGCGCCTGGAACAGCCCGAGCAGCATGGCGGCCTGTCGCACCGCGTCCGCCTTGGCATCGAAGTACTCGCGCGCCAGCTCGGCAAAGCCGAAGTCGCCTTCGGGTGCGAACTCCCAGACCAGCTCGGGGTCGACCTCGGCCGCCAGCGCACGCGCATCCTCGAGCAGGCGCGCCGGTTCGGGCGCATCGAAGCGCAGCAGCACGTGGGCCGCTTTCACCTTGACGCGCCGGCCCGACTCCAGCTCGATCTGCAGCGATGCATCGGAGTGCGTCATCACGCGGCCGGCGAGAAACTTGCCGGCATCGTCGAACAAGGCGTAGGACATCAAAGCAACTGGAGCGGGCGCGCAGGGGTGCGGCTGGTCGGTACGCGCGCTGCGGCGATTGTCCCATCGTCCATGGGCCGGACTGGTTGCGATCCCTGCCGCTGCGCTATGGACGCGACAGCGATCGGTAACCAATCGTCTGCACGTGAGCGCGGTCGGATCAGTGGCGGCTCGACAGCGCCAGGAAGTCGAGCACGAAATCGAGGTGCTGGTCGAAGTCCGACAGCGCGTGATCGCTGCCCTCGAGCAGCTTGACCCGGGCGCCGGCGTAGCACTGGCTCATCTCACGCCAGTCGAGCAACTCGTCCCCCTTGGCGATCACCGCGGCATAGCGCGACATGCGCGTCAGGCGCCCGGGCGTCAGCGCGCGCAGTTCATCGATGTACGACGCCTTGAAAACGAAGCGCTGGGCGGGATCGTGGTACGCGGCCTGCTCGCCGACGTGGTGCACCAGGTCGCGCGCCGGCTCGACCGCGGGATTCAGCACGACCGCGCGACAGCCCGACTGCTCGGCCACCGCGCTGGCGTAGAAGCCGCCGAGCGAACTGCCCAGCACGGCCATCGCGTGCAGCGGCCAGTCGGAGATGCCGCCGATCACCTGCTGCCAGGCCTCACGCGGCGATACCGGCAGCTGCGGGCACCACCACGTCACGTCGGGGGCATGCTGCCGCAGCCAGGCGTGCAAGAGGCGCGCCTTGAACGATTGCGGCGATGACCGAAAGCCGTGCAGGTACAGGACGTGGCTGATCACGCGGCGCGATCCCGCTAACTTCAGCGGCGCGCTTGCAGTGCCGTCAGCAGCTTGCCGTGGATGCCGCCGAAGCCGCCGTTGCTCATCACCAGCACGTGGTCGCCATGGCGGGCGGCGCGCACCACGTGCTCGACCAGCTTGTCGACGCTGCCCGAAACCACGGCCTGGCTGCCCAACGGCGCCAAAGCGGCGGCAGCGTCCCACCCATAGTCGCCCTGTAGGCAGAACGACAGGTCGGCCTCCTCGAGCGCCCACGGCAGGTGCGCGTTCATCGTGCCGAGCTTCATCGTGTTGGAGCGTGGCTCGAACACGGCGAGGATGCGCTGCGGCGCAGCACCGGGCTGCGTCACGTCGTGATCGATCTTGCGGCGCAGGCCGCCGATCGTGGTGTGCATCGCGGTCGGATGGTGCGCGAAGTCGTCGTACACCTTGATGCCGCCGGCCTCGCCGCGCAGCTCGAGGCGCCGGCGCACATTCTCGAAGCGCGCCAGCGCGGCGGCGCTGACTTCGGGTGCCACGCCGACGTGTTCGGCGGCAGCCAGCGCGGCCAATGCGTTGAGCTGGTTGTGCTCCCCGAGCAGCGACCATTCGATGCGCGCAATCTTCAGGCTGCCGCGCAGCACGTCGAAGGCATTGGGCTCGCCGCGCGCGCGCAACGTACCGGGCTCCTCCTTGCGCGCGCCGAAACGCTGCACCTCGCTCCAGCAGCCACGCTCCAGCACGCGCGCCAGCGACGCCTCGCGCGCGTTGACGATCAGCCGCCCCTGCGACGGCACGGTGCGCACAAGGTGGTGGAACTGGGTCTCGATGGCCGCCAGATCCGGAAAGATGTCGGCGTGGTCCATTTCGAGGTTGTTCAGCACCGCGGTGCGCGGCCGGTAGTGCACGAACTTGCT